>Ga0316204_10000881_pt1 | contig 95070 bp, 82 predicted proteins | sample 6monrhotite_MG_2_FD_205661 | JGI IMG/M metagenome (GOLD analysis project Ga0316204, IMG submission 205661) | Microbial mat bacterial communities from mineral coupon in-situ incubated in ocean water Damariscotta River, Maine, United States -... | ecosystem: Environmental > Aquatic > Marine >... | reverse complement strand
TTCGGTTAGCACGACGTAAATATGTTTTCGCAACACGTTGAATATCCTCAACTGTTACCGCGGCCATCTTGTTTGTGGCATTAAACATTTCGGCATAACTACCAAAATATAACTCATAGGAACCAAGCGTATTGGCTTTACCATTAATCGTGGCTAAGGTGCGGTAGAAATCTACCTGAGCTTTATTCTTTACTTTATCCAGTTCTTTTTGGCTAATGCCTTCGGTAATGATTTTATTAACTTCACTAATAATGCCTTTTTCCAAGGTATCTGAGGAAATGTCTTTTGCAGCAACCGCATAGATATAGAATAGGTTGGGATCGAATGATTCTGGCAAGTAGGTAAAGGCACTGGTAGCCAGTTGCTGTTCATCAACCAATGCTCTGCTTAGTCTTGAGCTGTTGCCGTCGCCAAGTATCGTGGTCAACATGGCTAGGGGATAATAATCTTCATGTTGTGTTTCAGGAACATGGTAAGCAAACATTATGTTCGCTGAGGTGGCGGAGGGCTTTTGTACATAAACACGACGTTCACCTTTTTGCTCCGGTTCAACAGTATGAACTTTGCGTGGTGGTTGCTGAGCTGGAATTGGCGCAAAGTATTTATTGGCTAGGCGCTTTACTTCTTTCAATGTGACATCACCGGCAATAACCACAAAGGCGTTATTCGGTGCATAATAGGTACGGTGGTAATCTTTAAGATCCTGCAATGACCAATTATCAATATCTGATTGATGTCCGATGACAGACCAACTGTATGGATGTGCTCTGAATGCGCTGCCTTTCACTTCTTCCCAAATCATTCTGAAGTTTGAATTTTCAAGTCCAGTTGAGCGCTCAGAAGTTACCACGCCACGTTCGCTATCAAGCATCTTTTGATCAATCGCAAGGTGCTGGATTCTATCGGCTTCAAGTTCGAACATGATTTCCATGGAATCAGAAGGAAACCAATCAGTATAAACAGTGGTATTTTCAGTCGTGTAGGCATTGTTTGCTCCACCATTTGCTTCCATCACTCTATCGAATTGTTTGGGCCCATACTTTTTGGCACCATTAAACATCATATGTTCAAAGAAATGAGAAATCCCAGTAATTCCAGGGTATTCATTACGAGAGCCAACTTTCCAGAATAAGTACATGTTGGCGTTAGGAATGGAATGATCTTCAGCCACCAATATGGTCATACCATTTTTTAAAGTAAAGGACTTCAAATCATCAAGTTCTGTCGCTGCAAGCAAGCTATTTAAACAGAATAGACAGCTGATCAAGAGTAGAGTTTTTTTCACAGAGGTTCTCCAAAGCGTATTAAATATTATAACTGTTGAACTCTAACATATTGGTTTTATTAAAGTGGTTTAAATTGTAAGCATTTTTCAATAGTGAAAAATTAATAGAGCTAATGTAGGTCGGTCTTTAGGGTGACGCGGTGATGAATCTTGTCGGCCTAAAGACCGACCTACAGGGTAACGCTTATCTATCGTTCAACAGCCAGTATCGCGTCGGCCTAAAGACCGACCTACAGGGTGTAGTAATTGCTTAAATTATGGGTTTTATGTTGATTTGAGGGCTTTGAGGAGGCGATTTGCTCTTTTACGGGTTAAAACTGCGAGAAAACCCTATTTTTAGGGCTTTCTTTGCTTGCTGTCACCAAATCCTTTCGATACAATGGCGCCCCCTTGTCCCATGCTGAGTTAGTGATTGGCTGGGATATAATATTTTTAGGAGAAAACAATGTCACTAAGTAGTCAAGAAAAAGCAGCAATTGTTGCTGAACACGCTCGAGCAAAGGGCGATACAGGATCACCAGAAGTACAGGTTGCACTATTAAGTGCTCAGATAAACCACCTTCAGGGTCACTTCAAAGCACATACTCATGATCATCATTCACGTCGCGGTCTTTTACGCATGGTAAGCCAAAGACGTAAATTGCTTGATTATCTGAAGCGTAAAGACGGTGGCAGATATGGCGAGCTAATTGAGAAGCTAGGCTTACGTCGATAGAATTAAAGTTTAAAGGGGGCATTGCTCCCTTTTTGCGTTTTAATGTAGTTGTAAATATCCGGTCCTATAGTGACCGAGCACAATAAGTAAACAAGGAAATAAAGTGAATTTAATATCAAAAACATTTCAATACGGTAATCAGACCGTAACATTAGAAACGGGTGTTATTGCTCGTCAAGCGACTGGTGCTGTCATGGCTAGCATCGGAGATACAGTGGTTATGGTAACCGTTGTAGGTAAGAAAGAATGCGATCCTAACAGACCATTTTTTCCATTAACAATTAACTACCAAGAAAAAGCGTACGCTGCTGGTAAAATCCCAGGTGGATTTTTTAAGCGTGAAGGTCGACCAACAGAGCGTGAAACGCTAATTTGTCGATTAATCGATCGTCCTCTTCGTCCACTATTTCCAAAAGGATTTATGAATGAAGTTCAGGTTATCGCTAACGTGGTATCTATGGATAAAGAAATCGATTCAGATATCGTTGCTATGTTAGGTGCATCTGCTGCACTAGCCATATCTGGTATCCCATTTAACGGTCCTATCGGCGCTTCACGCGTTGGTTATAAAGACGGTGAATACTTATTTAACCCTACAGCGACAGAATTACTAGAATCAGAACTTGATTTAGTCGTTGCGGGTACTGACAAAGCGGTACTAATGGTTGAGTCAGAAGCTCAGGAACTTAGTGAGCAAGTCATGCTTGACGCGGTTATGTTCGGTCATGACCATATGCAATCAGCCATTACTGCAATCAATGAATTTGCAGCTGAAGCTGGTAAGCCTCGTTGGGACTGGTCAGCTCCAGAAGTTAATCAAGACCTTCTAGATAAAGTGACTGCTCAATCAAAAGATGACATCACTTCTGCTTATCAAATTGCTGATAAGATGGAACGTTACATTAAAATTGGTGAACTAAAAGATGCGGCTGTTGAAGCGATTGCTGGTGATGATAACGCTGGCGAAGTATCTGAAATATTCCATAAAGTTGAAAAATCTGTTGTTCGTAATCGAATCATAGCCGGTGAGTCACGTATTGATGGTCGTACTAATGACATGATTCGCGCATTAACAATGAGCACTGGTGTTCTACCAAGAACTCACGGTTCTTCATTATTTACTCGTGGCGAAACTCAAGCTTTAGCTGTTGTTACTTTGGGCACACAACGTGATGCACAAATTATCGACCAAATCACTGGTGATTATAAAGATCATTTCATGTTGCATTACAACTTCCCTCCCTTCTGTGTTGGTGAAGCTGGCTTTATGAGTGGACCTAAGCGTCGTGAAATCGGTCACGGTCGTCTAGCACGTCGTGGTATTGCTGCGGTACTGCCAACGGTTGAAGAATTTCCATACACAGTACGTGTTGTATCTGAAATTACTGAATCAAATGGTTCAAGTTCAATGGCTTCTGTTTGTGGTACCAGTCTATCGTTGATGGATGCTGGTGTACCAATAAAAGCGCCTGTGGCTGGTATTGCAATGGGTCTCGTTAAAGAAGGTGACGATTACGTTGTATTATCTGACATTCTTGGTGACGAAGATCATCTGGGTGATATGGACTTTAAAGTAGCCGGTTCTGAGAAGGGTATTACTGCACTTCAGATGGATATTAAGATTGATGGTATTACTCGTGAGATTATGGAAAAAGCATTACACCAGGCTCAAGGCGGTCGTTTACACATCTTGAGTGTAATGAACCAAGCTATTGGCGAAGCACGTGATGATATCTCTCCATTTGCTCCACGTATCACTACCATTCAGATTAATACGGACAAGATTCGTGACGTTATTGGTAAGGGTGGCGCAACGATTCGTGCCATTACTGAAGAAACGGGTGCAACAATCGAGATTGATGATGACGGAACAGTACGTATTGCCGCATCTGATGGTGACGTTACTGCCGCTGCTATTAAGCGTGTTGAAGACATCACTCGTGATGTTGAAGCGGGCCAAGTTTTTGAAGGTACAGTTGCTCGACTAGCTGACTTCGGTGCATTTGTAACAATCACACCGGGTAAAGATGGTCTTGTACATATCTCTCAAATCGCTCATGAGCGCGTAAACAAAGTTTCTGATTACTTGAAAGAAGGTCAGAAGGTTGACGTTAAAGTACTTGAGGTTGACCGCCAAGGTCGTATCCGTCTAAGTATGAAAGCTCTTTTAGATGAGCCAGTTAAAGAACCAGCGCCGGCACAGGAAGCTCCTGCTGCTGACGACTCTTCTGAAGACTAAGAAAAGACTAGAATGGGTTCAGAGTCAAAACAACAGTTTTGTCTCTGACCTCATTCCCTACCTTTGACTCTGGCACCTTTTCTGGTGTTGTCATAAAAAATCAATTTACTCTAACCCCAATGATTCTGTATATTGAGCGGAATTATCTAATCGTTTTGTGAGGTCGGCTCTGTCTCAATCTAGAGATACATCGCCAAAATACTTACGTTTCATGTGGCGTATCAGTTGCATATCTACTTTATTGTGGATGGTTGCATGTGTTGCTATACCTGAACAACGTACAGCACGTGATCAGGTAGTATTTAGTCCGCAACAATTACGTGATGATCTGAAGTTTATCGATACACAGTTATTGAGTATTCATCCGGAGCCATTTGCTCGGTTAGCGATCACAGAATACAGAAAACAATACCAAAGTACCTATCAAAACTTATCGTGGCCTAGGAACAGGCAACGTTATTATGAAGCATTACTGCCGCTTATTTCTAAATTTCAGGATACCCACATACAATTAAATTTTCCTGATACGGAATACAATAACTTTATTAAGACCAAGGGCGAATTTCCATTAACCGTATTGAATACTGACAATACACTGGTGGTATTGTCTGATAATCAAGGACTGCCCACTGTGCCTGTCGGCGCAGAGATAAGAACTATTAATAAAATTCCTAGCTCTAAGTTATTAGCTGCCATGGGCCAAATGGTACCCGCTGAGACTGAGTCAGGTCGTAATAGATTGGTTCAAGTACAGTTTCCAAGACTACTGTGGAGTTACTTTTCTGGTGCAATAGATTACGAAATTGAGTTTTTATGGCGTGGAAAAGTAATCAAGCAGAAGTTGACCAATGCCCAGTTAACCGAACTTCAATTAAATAGTATCCAGCAACGCCGCCAAGGCTCTCATTACGGAGTCATCACTGTTGATAATGACACGACCATGCTTTGGATGAATGATTTTAATGAGCGTTACGACGTATTTGAAGAATTTTTAGAGCAATTGTTTTCTGATCTGCGAATCCAGGGAAAGAAAAATCTGATTCTTGATCTAAGGTATAACGAGGGCGGAATCACCGATAATTTAGCTTTGTTGCTCTCCTACCTCGCGCCAAAATCATTAAATTGGGCAGACAAAGCAAGCTTGAAGATTAGTGCTGCCTTCAAACGCCAGCATGAACAACTCATCGGTCATACTAAGGATGAGAAATACAGCCGCTATTTAGGTTGGCTGCCAATGGAGTATTTGAATTTTTGGCAATGGGAAATTCTTTTTGCTGAGAATGGCGAGCAGTTTCAGACTGAGATCGCACCGGTACTTAATAAAGAAGAGCGTTATTTTCAGGGCGAAGTAATCGTGCTGAGTAATGGTTATTGCTTCTCAGCCTGTGCCGCCTTGGTTGCTACTCTGAGTAAAAATGATTTGGCTACCATTATTGGTGAGCCGCCCGGCAGTTATGTTGATACTCAATATGGTTACCCGGTTAAGATTCGTTTACCGAACACGGGTTTAGTGTTGACCATGCCATCTATGAAATTTGTATTGAATAAAGACGCGGATCTGAAGCAGGTCCTAGAGCCAGATCATTCAGTTAAACGCCGGAAAATGGATGTTTTGATGGGGCGAGATATTGTTTTTCAAGCGGCATTAGAGCTAATAAGATTAAGACAAGAATAAAATATTACTTCTAAACACAGTTTATTCATATTAAGCTATACTTCAATCGTCAAGGCATTAAAAGGGTTAGATAATGCACCAGTGGCTAAATGCTCGTTGTGCTAAATTACTAGAAGAGCTCAATCAGATTCCATTTACTGATGAAGTAGATGATTTAAAATTGAACTTAATTCGCGCAGCAATGCGTGAAGCTTCTATTGAAATGTTTCAAAGGGCGGCTGAAAATTCACGCAAAGCGATAGAGAAAATTAATAAAGAAGCTTTAAGCGAAGCGATTACTGAGGTTGAAGCGAGTCTTATCGAAGATGTAGCTGAAGAGAAAATTGCTGAGCCTGCTAAGATATCTTTACCAGAAAACCTAGTCACTCCAGCGTCCAAGGATGATACACCTAAAATTACCTTGCCCGAAAATATGGTTAATCCAAACACAGATACAGCAGTAGCTAAGCCTGCAGCTGAAAGTACTAACGCTAAACCAGATACTTCTGGAGAAGCTAAAGCAAGGCCAAAAATTCAAATTTCTAGTTCTGTAATACGTAGATCAGACTAATAGTACAATTTTCACTCGTTTTTCTAATTCAAAGTGGTAGAATCTCCTCCCTATTTATATTTAGCTCACGCTTTAATTAACAATGTAACTAAGAACTGAGCTAAGAATTAATCAATTGTAAAATTTGTACCTAAATATATGGCTTTGAAACTGTTTGTGAAAACCTGGGGTTGCCAGATGAATGAGTACGACTCAGCGCGTATTCAGGATCTTCTGTCGGAAACTCATCATGTGCAACTCACTGATACTGATCAGGATGCGGATATTCTCGTTCTGAATACCTGCTCGATCCGTGAAAAAGCTCAGGAAAAGGTATTTTCACAGTTAGGTCGATGGCGTAAGTTGAAAGATAAGCGACCGGATATTCGTATCGCAGTGGGCGGTTGTGTTGCCAGTCAAGAAGGTGCCGCTATTCGGCGTCGTGCGCATTATGTCGATATTGTCTTTGGTCCACAGACCTTGCATCGTTTACCTGAGATGTTAAAACAGCAAGAACAGGGACAAAAAGCAGTTATTGATGTTTCCTTTCCTGAAATAGAAAAGTTTGACCGTTTGCCGGATCCAATCAGTAAGGGGCCATCAGCCTTTGTTTCAATTATGGAGGGCTGTAGTAAATATTGCACGTTCTGCGTTGTACCCTATACCAGAGGCGAGGAAGTCAGCAGACCTGTTGATGATGTCATTGCTGAGGTTTATCACCTAGCAGAACAAGGTGTTCGCGAAGTGAATCTATTGGGCCAAAATGTTAATGCCTATCGTGGTGATACCCATGATGGTGGGGTGATGGATTTAGCTGAATTGATTACCTTGGTAGCATCCATTGATGGCATCGATCGCATTCGCTATACCACCTCACACCCGGTTGAATTTTCAGAAGCGCTAATCGATGTGTATGAGGAAGTACCTGAGTTAGTTAGCCATTTACATTTACCCGTTCAGTCTGGTTCAGACAGAGTGTTGGCTATGATGAAAAGAGGCCATACTGTTTTAGAATATAAATCTAAGCTGAAGCGCCTTGCCAAGATTAGGCCCGACATACATTTTTCGTCAGACTTTATTATTGGTTTTCCTGGTGAAACAGATGAAGATTTCGAATCGACTATGAATTTAATCCAGGCCATGAATTTTGATATGAGCTTTAGCTTTATTTATAGCGCCCGACCAGGAACACCGGCGGCAGAATTGCCTGATGATGTTTCGCTTGAAGTGAAAAAACAGCGTCTAAAAATATTGCAAGATAGACTCAATCAACAAGCCCAAGCCCATTCTAGAAGAATGGTCGGCACGACACAGCGATTGTTGGTAGAAGGCCCTTCGAGAAATAATGATCCAAGCCAATTGGCTGGACGTACTGAGAACAATCGGGTAGTAAACTTTGTCGGTAATCATGATTTAATTGGCACCTTTGTTGATGTGGAAATTACTGAAGCCCTAGTAAATTCTATGCGTGCAATACTGGTGATTGAGGATTCGGTTGCCTAATGAGTGCTCTGCATAGTTTAGATTTCCAATTAACTCCCGAAGATAATCAGCGGCTTTTATCGCTCTGTGGTGAGTCTGATAGTCATTTACGACAAATCGAACGTAGACTGGGTGTTGAGATTGCCAGCCGTGCTGCTAACTTTCGCATTATCGGTACTGAACGTATGGCCATGCTTGCAGAGCGAATTCTGACCAAGCTGTACAAGCAATCGACACATAAAAAAGAGCTGCTTGCCTCAGATGTGCATTTACAAATTCAAATGGAAATTGCTGGCGCTGAAGATCCAGAAGGCATCGTGCATGATGTAGCAATAACCACGAAACGTGGCATTATTAAGCCTAAAGGGGCGAGCCAATCACTCTATATGCAGCAAATAATGAAGCATGATGTGAACTTTGGGATTGGACCTGCTGGAACGGGTAAAACGTACCTAGCTGTGGCGGCTGCAGTGGATGCTTTAGAGCGGCAATTAGTACGACGCATTGTTCTCACAAGACCTGCAGTTGAAGCGGGTGAGCGATTGGGTTTTTTGCCCGGTGACTTGGCGCAAAAAATCGATCCCTATTTGAGACCACTCTATGATGCCCTGTACGAAATGCTTGGATTCGAAACTGTCGCTAAGCTAACGGAACGAAATGTTATTGAAGTGGCACCATTGGCTTATATGCGTGGCCGAACCCTGAATGATTCGTTTATTATTTTGGATGAAAGCCAGAATACCAGTATCGAGCAGATGAAAATGTTTCTCACCCGAATTGGTTTTCGCTCAAAAGCCGTCATAACTGGAGATATCACCCAGGTGGATTTACCTCGCGGCACGACATCCGGATTACGCCATGTCATCGATGTATTAAAGGATATTGATCAAATTAGTTTTACCTTCTTTGGCTCACGTGATGTGGTTCGACATTCTGTTGTACAGAAAATTGTCGAGGCCTATGAAGCCCATGATGAAGATTAGTAACCTTCATGACTATTGAATTTGAACTGCAACAACCTGAGCTACTCGCACAATCTGTGGAATTAGATGCAATACCTTCTGTGCTTGATTTACTTGCAGAGCATTTAAATTTAACAAAGCCATATGAGTTCAGTATACGTTTGGTTGATGACACTGAGAGTGCTGAATTGAACAGCCAGTATAGAAATAAACAGGGGCCAACCAATGTCCTGTCATTTCCATATGAAGAAATGCCAGGTGTCGAAACTGACCTTTTGGGCGATTTAGTTATTTGTGCCCCTTTAGTCATTGCTCAAGCAGAAGAGCAAGCAAAGTCGGTGCAGATGCATTTCACCCATCTTGTCATCCATGGCACACTACATCTATTAGGCTACGATCATGAGTCACAACAAGAAGCTCAGGATATGGAGCAAATAGAGATAAAATTAATGCTAAAAGCGGGCTTTAAAGACCCTTATGTAGCAATCGACCCGAACTAGGGTCTTGTGTATAATAATAAAGCTATAGAAACAAAGGAAAGCAAATCTTGAACAAAGAAGATACGGATAAACCTCCCTCACCATCCTGGCGTGAAAAACTCCTGCAAATATTAAAAGGTAACCCATCTACCCGTGAAGAACTGGTTGATGTGTTCCGCACAGCGACAGACGACAGTATTATCAATGATGACTCCCTAGCAATGCTAGAAGGTGCACTTCAGATGTCTGATATGCAAGCAAGGGATATTATGATTCCGCGCTCTCAGATGGTTGTTATCGATAAAGATCTTAGTTTGCTTGAAATATATGACATTGTGACTGACTCGGCGCACTCGCGTTTCCCCGTTATTGGTGAAGACCGAGATGATGTGGTGGGCATCCTTCTCGCTAAAGATATGTTGAAGGTTTTAAGACCGGGTGGCGAACCAGTTTCTGATGGTTCTCAAATCTTAAATAACCTAAGAACGTCAGTGGTAGTACCAGAATCTAAAAGACTTGATGTGTTGTTGAAAGAATTCCGTGTGAATAGAAATCATATGGCAATTGTGGTTGATGAATACGGTGGCGTATCTGGACTAGTTACTATTGAAGATATTCTTGAAGAAATTGTTGGCGAAATTGAAGATGAAACCGATGTTGATGATGAAATTGATATGATCCAATCTAAGAGTGAGAATCTCTGGCTGGTTCAAGCCGCTCTAGATATAGAAGACTTTAATGAGTATTTCAAAACAAATTTTGAAGACGATGAGTTTGATACGGTCAGCGGTTTATTGCTGCAATCATTTGGACATTTACCCGCCCAAGGGGAAGAAACCCAAATTGAGGATTATCACTTCGTCATTTCAGAGGCAGATAATCGACGAATTATTAGTGCTGTTGTTCGACTTAACCCGCCTAAACCAGAAGACATGGAACAGGCCGAGAGCTAAGGCGTGCTGCCCCCATTGATTGACTTTTTGGAACGACAATCGGCTAAGGCTGGCTGGCTAAACGCGCTGCTTTTATTATTGGCTGGTGCTAGCCTGGTTTTTTCTTATGCGCCATACGGGTATTGGTTTCTTGCCTTTCCTGGCCTTGTATTATTATGTTTACCATTACCTAGATTAACTGCCAAGGCGAGCTTTTGGCATGGCTTTTGGTTCGCCCTAGGTTATTTCGGTGCTGGCATGTCCTGGGTACATGTCAGTATGTATTACTTTGGTGGCACCGGCGCCATACTAAGCATCATTCTGACCTTTGTTTTTGTTGCCTATTTGGCTATTTTCCCTGCCACAGCAGTTTATCTATTAAACCGATATTTCAAGCAACGCGATCAGCTGAGTTATTGGTTACTGGCTTGGCCTTTCTGTTGGTTTTTGATGGAGTGGGTAAGAGGGTGGTTTTTCACCGGATTACCTTGGTTGAATATTGGCCACGGGCAAATCAATGGACCATTGGCTGAATTTGCACCTGTTTTAGGTGCTAATCTTATGTCAATTTTAGTTATTCTCTGGGTAGGCGTAGTTGTGCTTTGGCTTCGAACAACGGCTAACATAAACCTAGAAACTGATGCTCAACAATCTAAAAAGAAAGTTCAAAAGGCTGCCCTAATTGTGACCTTTATTTTAGTTGCTTCAAATTTGGCTGTATCCCAGATTACTTGGGTTGAGCCAAGTAATGAATCGATTAGAGTGGCCATGTTGCAACCTAAGGTTGCTCAGGATAAGAAATGGGATACTAAGTACCGTTTTGCAGCCATGCGCCATCTTTACCAGGAAACTAAGAATCTAGATGAGCCATTAATAATTTGGCCAGAAGCAGCAATTCCCGCACTCGCTTACCAAGTGCAAGACTTTCTAGATGCTGTTGATAGTATGGCTGAAAGTAATGCACAAACCATTTTAACTGGCATCCCTATAGAACGAAATAATAAGTATTACAATGCGGTCACTCTTTTAGGCCAGTCGGAGGGAGAGTATTCCAAAAGACACCTTGTTTTGTTTGGTGAATACGTCCCCTTTGAAGAACAAATCAGAGGCTTGATAGAGTTTTTTGATATGCCCATGTCCTCTTTTAGTAAAGGCGCACTCGATCAACCACGTCTCGTAATTGATGGCCATCAAATTGCCATGGCTATTTGCTTTGAAATCACCTTTCAAGATTTAGTACAACAACAGGTTAAGGATTCACGATTTCTAGTAACCCTGAGCAATGATGCATGGTTTGGTGAGTCATTCGGACCACATCAGCATTTAGAAATAGCTCGCCTAAGAGCGCTTGAGAACGGCATTCCTGTGATTCGTGGTACCAATGATGGTATTTCTGCCTTTATCGATGCAGACGGTACTTTAATTAAAACCCTAGGCAAGGGTGTGAAAGGTAAGCTGCAACATGAGTTGCAACTATACCGTGGTGAAACTCTGTACAGTCGCCTTGGCCCTCAATCAATTAATCTCATATTATTTAGTCTATTGGTTTTGGGTTTAATTTTAACTGCTCGTAAAAAATAATTATTCCTCATTGCTTGATCAGCGTCGAACGGATATTTTCTAGAACAAACAATAGTGATACTTGGGTTTTGTGCAAGATGATTCGTTGCCTTGAATTATGCTAGAATTACGGCGTTTAAAATCTAAGAGAAATATTCTATGTTGATTTCAGATCAATACAAATTTATTTTTGTCCATGTTTCAAAAACTGCAGGTACCAGTGTTAATCGCACTTTTGAGCCATACGCCAATGAAATGGATCGAAGTAAATTGAATAAAGCTTTGAGTAAGAGCGGCATTCGACGAGATTATCAAAAAAGATATTTTGCAATACATGCCTATATCTCTGAAGCGCAAAAGTATATCCCTGAAGATGTGTTTAATGATTTCTTTAAGTTTGCTTTTGTACGTAATCCTTGGGACTGGATCGTTTCTATGCACAGCTTCTTGAAACAAAACACCGATCACCGGCACAGTGCAATGGTCCAGAAAATGAGTTTTTCTGAATATGTCGATTTTGAAATTGCACGCAATAAACGCTCTCAACATGAATTTATCTGTGATAAAAATGGTAATTTAGCCGTTGATTTTATTGGCCGATTTGAGTCTTTAGAAGATGACTTCAATACCATATGTCAGAAGATAGGGCTTGATTTACACCTCCCTCATTTGAATCCTTCGAAACACAAAGATTTTCGTGATTATTATGATTCGGAAACGATTGATAAAGTAGCCAAACACTGGCGAAAGGATATCGAACTATTTGGCTATGATTTTGATAATAAAGGCTAACAGTGCGGTAAATAAATCAGTCTCAATTATTGTCCTGTAGTTCATTGTGCTATATTTTGGTGAGATATAACCATATTTCTAAAGGATTATTAATTATGTTAAAGCCACTATCGTCACTGATTTTCATAGTTATGCTGATTACAGGCACTAATGCCGAAGCATCTTCTTCACTGGGCAATAGTGAGCGTTTTGTATGCCACGAGAATTGTTCTCAGCTAGTTTCTCAATTGAAAAAATTTGCACGAAATGGCAGTCCTGATGCTCAAACCTTGTTGGCTCTTTCCTATCGCTCAGGCGAGTTGCTCGATACAATTGATCCGGATAAAGCTTGGAAATGGATGAAGAGAGCCAAGTTACAAGACCACCCTGATGCGTTGTTTTATATTTCCGGATGGTATCGTAATGGCTATGAAACTGAGGTTGATATTGAGCGGGCAAATGGCTATTTGGAGCGTTCAGCTAAAATGAAGTATACCCCTGCCCAGTTAGATTATGGGATATTATTGCTTAAGCGCAATGAAGTAGAGAATGGAATTGCTTTTATTGAGGAAGCTGCTCGGAAATCTCATCCTCGTGCAAAACAGATCATGAGCGCTATCAACGCCTCTAGAAACTCTGTTGATAAAGAGTTAAAGGTAGCTAAATCACCGGATAAAGCATCAGTACCTGAATTAGTCGATGCTATCAATCATCAACCTAATGATGAAGTGCTAACGATTTATGGTTCTAAAAAAGCACCACAATTTGTATTTGCCAGCTTAATAGAGGGCATACGAGACCAAAAGATATATGCTGATAGAGGTACTACAGGTGCAAGGCTTAGTGATCGAAAATGTGGTCAAAAAGGCTCTGGGTGCAAAGTATTCAGATTCGATAATTCAAGCTTGCTATCAGGGGAAGTTCGGTAGTTTTATTGGCAGACTTAGTCTATAGATCGGTAATGAACAATTTCAGCATTGATCTTAGGGTAGTGAAATAGCTGTTGAATTACTATTCCAGAGTTATCCTGTTGTTTTGCAAAAGTCTTAGCTTCTGATGATTTAAACCACTTGGGCTCATAGTAGAACTGCATCAATGTCTCATTAGCAAGCCGAATCTTTATTGGCTTTTGTTTGCTTCCTTCGAGCACTTCAGCACCTTGAATGAAACGTTCATAATGTTTATCTAACATTCTTCTCATTTTTAATACTGACTTTGGCTTATACAGCGCCGGCTCACCTTCAGGGCGAGTTTTAAAGCGACGATGCAGCCACATATAATCAGCAGGATGTCCTTGAAGGTATTTTTCTAAAAATAGATTAACTGTTTCGGCGCCTTCCTGTTCAGACAAGTCTGCAAAATTTTCAATTTCAGGATGAATGCGAATATGAAATTTATTGGTCTTTAGGTCACGGAAATGTGTCATCGGTACAAGTCGAGCTCCAGTCATTTTAGTAAAGCGACTAGTGGCAGTAATTGTGGCGGCAGAGATCCCAAAAAAATCAGCAAAAACTGAATGTTGTGCACCATAGTCCTGATCCGCTGCGTACCAAATTGTTTCACCCTTTTTCAGTGCTCGAAGCATATTTCGAACATCTTCTCGTTCGATCATATGGGTCACATGTTGTTCTCGTCCTTTAGTCATTGCGCGTTCGAAATCAGGATTTCGGTGTTGTCGATACATTGCTGCCATGGGTGAGTAATGGGCCAGAGTATTACCGCCTAGCTCTAAGGAGGTTAGATGAAAACCTAAAAGAATAATGCCTTTGCCAGATTGCTTCGCTTTTTCTAGATGTTCTAGTCCGTGTAGCATGGACGATTTTATTAATGTATCACCATCTACACTCCAGCAATGTGCTGTTTCTAGAAGGCCCTGACCAGTAGAAATAAAATTCTTACGAAGCAGCTCTTGACGCTTTTTATCATCTAAATCTGGGAAACACATAGCTAGGTTTCTAGAGGCAATATCACGGCGACTTTTTGCTGTTTTTAACATCAACAAGCCAAACCATTTACCTAGGCGTAAAATCCAAGGGTAGGGTAGTTTCCCGACAAGATGCATGATGAATAAACCAAAGCGCATATAATTTATGATCCAGAACAATTTGAATAAGCTGTGCCATTGTAGCCTTTTCTAACAGATGCCTCTAGTTGTAGCCAGTTGAACTTAGTATTTTGTCACTAATTAATGGAAGCATAATATTTTATGTATCTGGCACCACTTAGCCAACAAGTTTTTAATCTGTTTTGGGATAAATAGTGACATCAAAGGCCTTCTAAATTCGTTTCAGTCATGGCGTGACTCGCCTCGCTTTATGGTATCATTGCTGACAACCTATAGGATGGTTTCTAAACGAAAAGTTAAGTTGATAGAGCAATGAAAATTCAATTTCCAGATTTTACACAAGCTAGAGTATTAGTCGTAGGCGATATCATGTTAGATCGTTATTGGCACGGTGGTACCTCACGCATTTCCCCTGAAGCTCCAGTGCCCGTGGTTAAGGTCGACCAAATCGAAGAGCGACCAGGCGGTGCTGGAAATGTAGCATTGAATATCGCCTCTCTGGGTGCCAAGGCCGAACTGATCGGGTTAACGGGTGATGACGAGGCGGCTGATGCACTGGAAACACGACTCAATGGCGCTAAAATTGGCTGCCACTTTGTTCGGGATGCTTCGCTTTCTACCATTACCAAACTTCGTGTAATTAGCCGTCACCAGCAGCTAATCCGTTTAGATTTTGAAGACCATGCTGATGATTATAAAAAGATCTCGGTACATCCCAAAGTACTGGAGCGATTGCAGCAAAGCCAGATGCTACTGATTTCTGATTATGCCAAAGGTGCAGTAACTGACCCGCAGCCATTAATTCGAGCAGCGAATCAAGCTGGTATTCCAATCTTGGTTGACCCAAAGGGAACTGATTTTGAGCGCTATAGAGGCGCTACGCTACTGACGCCCAATCTGAGTGAGTTCGAGGCAGTGGTTGGGCACTGTACCGATGATAAAACACTGGTAGCCAAGGCCCATGAATTAATCGAGCGATTTGATTTACAAGCAATGCTTATCACACGTGGTGAACAGGGTATGACGCTTGTGCGACGTGAAGATGGCGCGGATTATTATTTTCCCGCCAAAGCCAAAGAGGTTTATGACGTAACTGGTGCTGGTGACACGGTAATTGGCACCCTTGCAACCAGCATTGCGGCTGGAGCAGATATGGTGACAGCAACTGCTTTAGCCAATTTAGCAGCAGGCATTGTAGTCGCTAAACTGGGTACTGCAGCCATCAATACAGTCGAGTTAAGAAGAGCAACTTTAGGTGATAAAGAGACTGGTCTAGGTGTTATGAGTGAAGAGCAACTTGAAATAGCAATGAATGCTGCCAAGGCTGATGGCGAAACACTGGTAATGACTAATGGTTGCTTTGATATTTTGCACTCAGGTCATGTTCACTACCTCAATGAGGCCAGAGAACTGGGTGACCGACTAATTGTGGCGGTTAATGATGATGATTCGGTAAAACGCCTGAAAGGCCCGGGACGACCGGTCAATTCAGTTGAGCGTCGAATGGCGGTACTGGCTGGGCTTGGTGCTGTCGATTGGGTGCTGCCTTTTTCTGAAGATACACCAGAGCGTGTCATTTCAAAGCTATTACCGAATATTCTGGTTAAAGGCGGAGATTACCAAGTACATGAAATTGCTGGTGGCACACAGGTAATGGCTAATGGTGGTGAAGTTAAGGTGTTAAAATTTGTTGAAGGTATTTCGACCACCGGAATACTAGACGCTATGAAAAATCAACAAGGGGATTCTGAATGATTATCGTAACTGGTGGTGCTGGTTTTATCGGAAGCAATTTAGTTAAGGCTTTAAATAATGAGGGTCGAAAGGATATTTTGGTTGTAGATAATTTAACCAATGGTCGTAAATTCACCAATCTTGTGGATTGTGAAATTCAGGATTATATTGATAAAGAAGAATTTATTGCTCGTATCCGAGCAAATCATAGCTATGGTCACATCGATGCGGTTTTTCATGAAGGTGCCTGTTCGGCTACCACGGAATGGGATGGTCGCTTTATGATGGACAATAATTATCAGTACTCTAAAGACCTGTTACATTATTGCATGGAAGAGCAGGTACCATTTTTATATGCATCCAGTGCTGCAACCTATGGTTCAAGTGATACCTTTGTTGAAGATATACAGTATGAAGCCCCGATTAATGTTTATGGCTATTCGAAGTTTTTATTTGATCAATATGTGCGACGAATTTTGCCTAAGGTGAAATCTCAGGTTGTTGGTTTTAGGTACTTCAATGTTTATGGCCCACGAGAACAACATAAGGGTTCTATGTCGAGTGTTGCTTATCACTTTAATAATCAAATCAAAGAACATGGTATCTGTAAATTGTTCCAAGGCCATGAAGGTTATGCTGATGGTGAGCAGTTAAGAGATTTTGTCTTTATTGATGATGTTTGTGCCGTTAATCTCTGGTTTAAAGATAATCCTGATAAGAAGGGCATCTTTAATTTGGGTACCGGAAGATCGCAATCATTTAATGATGTTGCTGATGCGGTTATCAATTGGCATGGCCAAGGTGAAAAACAATACATTACCTTTCCCGACCACTTAAAGGGTGCATATCAAAGCTTTACCCAGGCCGATATTAGTGCCTTAAGACAGGTGGGTTATGACTCTCCTTTTGCGACAGTTGAGCAGGGCGTTAGCCAATACTTAAATGTCTTGAATAAGGCTTAACTTTGAACTCGTCGTTTCTAATTCTATTACTCAATAGGTTTTCTTAAGTGGAACTGCTGATCTTATTTCTGTTGCTGGCGATAGGCGTGTCCTTTGTCTGTTCAATATTGGAAGCTGTTTTACTCTCAGTGTCTGACTCCTATGTTGCAATGATTGAAGAAGAAGGCTTGCATTACGCGACTCAGCTACGTCAAATGAAAGAAGACATAGATAAACCTTTAGCGACAATTCTAAGTCTTAATACCATTGCTCATACAGTTGGAGCTGCTGGTGTTGGAGCTCAGGCTCAGATAATTTTTGGAGAAGCATCACTGACTATTGTTTCGGCCATTCTGACACTTTTGATTCTCTTGCTTTCAGAAATTATTCCTAAAACCTTGGGGGCTAGGTTCTGGCGTCAATTGACTTACCCAACGGTCAAGTTGTTGCAGATCTTGATGGTTGTATTAATGCCCTTGGTTTGGCTCTGTCAGAAAGCCACTGGGTTACTCGGTAACTCAGGTCATTCAATAAGTTTTAGTCGCGAAGAATTTGCTGCCATGGCCAGTCGTGGTGTTGAAGAAGGTGTATTTGAACAATCCGAGGCCAATACCTTTAAGAATCTGGTTTTTTTCAAGTCATTAACCGCCCATGATGTGATGACGCCTCGAACAGTCGTACGATCGCTTGCTGGTAAGACTCGGGTTGAAGATGCTGTTGACCTGGTAGCTAACCTTCGTTTTACACGTGTACCAATTTATGGCGAGCATAATGAAGATATTTTAGGTTATGTGTTACGCGGAGATATATTATTAGCAGCGCTGAAGAATAAAAATGACACAGCAGTAGAAGAATTAAAGCGCGATATACTCACTGCGACTGAGAATATTTCATTGAAGGAAATATTTGATCGCATGACCAAGCGGCATGAGCATATCTGCGCATTGGTAGATGAGTATGGCGGATTTAGTGGCATCCTTACCATGGAAGATGTAGTGGAAACCATTCTTGGTCTAGAAATTATGGATGAAGTTGACACGATAGAAGACATGCAGAAGCTCGCCAGAAGGCATTGGAAAATTCGCGCTGCTCGTAATGGCATTCAGGTGGAAGATTAGCATGCGCTCGGGACTCTATCGTTGGTTATATAGCCTGTTACTGTATTTGTATATTCCATTAGAAATTTTACGACTAAGAAAACGAGCTAAAAAGGCTCCGGATTATAATAAACGTTGGAATGAGCGATTCGCTACTAAATTGCCAGATGTCAGGCCGGGTTGTATCTGGTTTCACACTGTTTCAGTGGGTGAAACTTTAGCAGCAATTCCAGTTATTAAATCTATATTAGCTTTAAATCCCGATCGAGACATTCTTGTAACTACGATGACTCCCACGGGCTCTGAACGAGTTCGAGCGTTGTTGGGTGAACAGGTTGTTCATTGTTATGCGCCCTATGATTTGCCTCATACAACCGCAAAATTTATCAATGCCGTAAGACCATCCAAACTATTTATTATGGAAACAGAGCTATGGCCTAATATGTTGCATTGGGCAAGAAAGACGAATGCATCAATCGTATTGATGAACGCTAGAATGTCTGAGAAATCAGCCAAGGGTTATCGACGCTTTGCTCAATTGACCAAGGCCATGTTAGCGGATATTGATATTATTGCTGTACAGAATAAGACGGATTCGGACCGGTTCAAATCCCTGGGTGCGAGTGACCAACAACTGAAAATTACTGGAAATATTAAATTTGATCAGCCAATTCCTGATGATTTAGAAAGCCGTTTGAATGAATTAAAGAATAATTTTCAAGCACCTTACATTTGGTTAGCTGCAAGCACTCATATAGGTGAAGATGAAATACTGATAGCAGCCCATCAGAGGCTGGTTGAGGAAATACCTACTGCATTGTTAATTATCGTGCCTCGACATCCAGAGCGATTCAATGAGGTATATGAACTATGCAGTAGTTCTGGATTGAGTGTTGCCAGACGTTCTAACAATGAACCGGCCTCAGGTTCGCTTTATCTCGCCGATACAATGGGCGAACTGTTATTGTTTTGTGCCTTGGCTGATGCGGTATTCGTCGGTGGAAGTCTGGTTAATCATGGTGGCCATAATTGTTTGGAACCGGCGGCATTTAAAAAGCCAATTATGTCCGGTGTATATGATTTTAATTTTGCCGAAATCAACCAGCAACTGGAATCAGAAAATGCTTTACAGCGGGTTAATGATTCGGCTGAAATAAGTAGCCAACTCCTGCAGTGGTATAGACAATCCGAACTAGCCGATCAGGTTGGTGAAAATGCATATCAGGTTGTTGAAAATAATAGGGGTGCTATGAGTAAGCTAATAGGCTTATTAGAGGCACTTTAAAGATATTATATGGCTAGTAGTTATTAGCTTGTCTTTTAAGTGATTACACTTTTACGACAGTTTTAAGTAGATCTTTTGAAGAAAATGTATGAAAAGTGTGAATATTTTAGAAAAAAGCTAGCATTTGACTATATTAAGCTATAAGATCGCGACCAGCTATAAAGAAGACTCTGATTTACAACGTACATTTCGCAGTGTTATTCGTAATCTCGTTCTGAAGTTATAAGTTCAAGCCTCTATTTAAGCAAAACTAGCCTTTTTTAAGGGCTTAACATTTTAATTATTATTCAGGAAAAAATTATGTCTACTACTACAGGTACCGTTAAATGGTTCAACGAATCTAAAGGTTTCGGTTTTATCGAGCAAGAGTCTGGTCCAGACGTATTTGCACACTTCAGCGCTATTCAAGGTTCAGGTTTCAAAACTTTAACTGAAGGCCAGAAGGTTGAATTTACTGTTACTGACGGTCAGAAAGGCCCTCAAGCAGAGAACATTGTAGCTCTTTAATTTTTAATTAATTAGCCAACAAATTAAAAGGGTAAGTCTGTAATGGACTTACCCTTTTTTTATGTCCAGTATCTTTGCACTGGTAATACTTTATAGGACTTAAAGTTAGTAGGCAAAAACTGTTAATATAACTAAAAAGTTATGCAAAAAAAGAGGAGCTGTATAAGCTCCTCAGAATTTGAATTAGCGATAAACGATTAAGAGCTAGTATCAACCCAGTTATTTATCATTTCTAAATCATCAACAGTTAAGATTCCTGCTGCTTGTTTTAATTGCAGAACAGCCAATACATAATTATATCGTGCACTGGCTAAGGAGCTTCGCGCGCTGTATAGAGATGTTGTACTTAACAACACATCAACGATGGTTCTGGTACCAACTTCAAAACCAGCCTGTGTCGCCTCAAGAGCACTTTCCTGAGATATAACCGATTGCTGTAATGCCTTAATCGATGAAATCGATGCTTCGACTCCAAGGTAAGATGAACGTGTATTTCTAACTGTACCTCTAAGCGCTGACTCTAGGTCATATTCAGCTTTCTTAGAAAGCGCTTCGCCTTGGCGAACACTCGATTGGGTACGTCCACCAGAATAGAGCGGTACACTCACTGTTATACCAGCACTGAGGCCATAACTTTCTGTGTTGATTGGAAAGCTACTTGGATCCGCATCGGTATCAGAGTATGACGCCGATAGACCAACTGAAGGCATATGACCGGCATAGCGTCTCTTAACATCTTGTTTGGCGATGTAAAGAGCCATATTGGCTGAAACGATACTTAGATTTGACTCTTTAGCAACCTGCACCCAATCATCGATTCTAGCCGGTTCAGGAGATGCTAAAGGAATGTCTTTCTTTAAACGTCCTAATGACTCATGGTAACGACCAGTTATCTCACGTAACGCTTCACTTGCATTGTCGAGACGATTTTGAGCTGCAATACGGTTGGCTTCTGATTGGTCGAACCGAGCCTGTGCCTCATGAACGCCAGTAATGGCAATAAGTCCAACTTCATAACGTTGTTTTGTTTGTTCTAGTTGTTGTTTAATTGACTTCTGTTCAGCCAGTGCAAAATCCAGATTATCTTGTGCGCTGAGTACATCGAGATATACTCGAGCAACACGAACAATAAGTTCTTGCTTACTACTTTTGAACTGTACGCGAGCTTGTTCTGCTTGCTTTTTGGCTTGATCATATCCAACCCAGGTTGAGTAGTCATATATTGACTGACTCAGGCTAAGTGCATAGGAATCACTGCGAGATTCAGACTGTGAAGCAGTTCCAACACCTGTTGCTGAACCGGATTTACTGTATCCATGACTATAGCTACCGGATAGGTTCGGCAGTAATGCTGAGAATGATTGGTTCTGACTCTCTAAATTAGCTTCCAGCTGCGCGCCTGCACTGCGGAATATAGGATCATTATCCAGTGCCAGTTTATAAATTTCCAATAGGTTTTCCGCTTGAGCCGTTGCAGACATTAGTGTGCCTACAAAGCATGCGGTCAATAGTGGCTTGAATTTCATTCTTTTTGTTCCTTTTCCTGATGTTCTTTTTTTAATTTTGTATACAAGTCATAACTATGAGCAAATAGCATGCCTACTTAAATATTAAAATGGTGAATAGTTATGCCTTCATAAGGCTATGATATTTAAAGAAAAAAAGCCTAACTATCTAGAGGCAGACTTAATTGGGCCTGTGTCGCGACGATTAGACTTTTACTCAATTACACCAATCATTGGTGTGTTTCACACATTTAAAAGTGGAACTGCTCCGCCTTTGGTGCGTTTGGTATTGCTGGAGCAAGCATCGAAAATAAAGCCGATTCACTCCAAGTATCATTACCACTACGCTCAATGAGCATGGCTTCCATTGTAGGCTTTTGACCTAAAATGCAAAACATTTTTCCGCCAACTTTCATTTGACTTTTTAGCTTTTCAGAAAGGACTTCCATCGAACCAAGAACAACAATTATGTCGTACGGCCCTTGTGATTCAAGTCCTGCTGCTGGGTCAGAGCAACTAACAGTAATATTATTTATATTTAGCTTGGCAAAATTTGCTACGGAGTTATCCACAAAGGCTTCATTATTATCTACAGCGATCACTTCATTTGCCAGCGAACCCAGTAGTGCGGTTACATAACCAGTTGCAGAACCAACCACCAGTACTTTTTCATGATTCTCAGGTTTTATCGCCTGAATGAGTCGTCCTTCCTCTTTGGGATGTAGCAGGTAACGACCATCATCTAAAGGTACTGCAATATCTGCAAACGCGAGCGCCTTATAGGCATCTGGAACAAACAGTTCTCTTGGTATGCTGGACATAAGGTTTAACACTTCTTTATCCAATACTTTCCAAGGTCGAATCTGTTGTTCAATCATATTAAATCGGGCTTTTTCTATGTTCATCACTTTATCCAATCAAGCAATTAATTAAGCCGTTTGTCTAGATGTAAAGACTAGATTGGCTTAGGGCAAATAACAACCTAGCAAGTGTAACAGATTATGATACCTCACCAGAATAACTGCGCCTATTTTAGCCTATATGACGAATAAATTATTGTAATAGTTTGCGCTTGAGGTAAGTTTTTGACCCAGATCAGTTAAACTCCTACCAAGATGCTATGAATTACGAGGAAAGAAATGGCTCAGTTTGATCATAAAGATTTTCGAATTGTTGAGAAAATAAGGACCTTTCAGGGTTATTTTGCAATTGATGAATACCAAATAGAGCACAAACTGTTCAATGGCGGGTGGAGTCAAACCTTTAGTCGTGAGTTATTTGAACGAGGTGACGCAAGTGCGGTTATCTTGTTTGATCCTGAACGGGAAGCAGTTGTGTTATTGGAGCAATTTCGAGTAGGTGCTCTAAACTCAGAGCATAGCCCTTGGATGATCGAGATTGTGGCCGGTATCATTGAGGCTGGAGAGACTTCGGAATCGGTTGCCATTAGAGAGGCTAAAGAAGAAGCTGGTCAAGATATTGAACAACTTGAATACATCGGCAAGTACTATTCCACGCCTGGTGGCAGTAGTGAGTCCATTAGTTTGTTCTGTGCTCGAGTTGATAGTAGTTCTGCGGGCGGAGTGTTTGGTCTTGAGCATGAACAAGAGGACATCCGAGTATTTACCATGACACTGAACGAAGTAGAGTCTGGACTTAACCGTGGATTGATAGAGAATGCGACCACAATCATTGCAATGCAATGGCTGTTACTGAACCATCAACGGCTTAAAAAACAGTGGCTTATTGATAACTAAGCTAAATTTTTACCGACTAGTGACCTATGTCTCGGAATTTCTGTCAGTTGAACAGGACATTTGCGCTTTTGACTGGCATACTAGGCTCAGATAATTCAATAAAATAAGATATGTCTCAGAAAAGTTATCAGTATCCGTTTGGTGAATTTATGCAGCAATGTGAGCTGAATTTCAGCTTGCTTGGTCGGCTGATGCCTAACTGGCTGGAAGAACAAGAGTTTGAGTATTTACTTGATGATGGAACCATACTCAGACTGACCATTCAAGAACGACATACCTATACCAGTTTCATACGGCTTGAGAATATTAATCAATCCAAAGACACAAATATCCTAGATTTCAAACTTGACCTCCGCCTTTACCATGATGCGAGACAGGCCGAAGTCTTTACGCCTGATGGCCGTGCCATTGAAGCTAAAAATCATTATCCAAATCGAACCATGATCCAAAAAGATGAAAAGTACAATATTAACCATTTTCTCGGTGATATATTGTTGCACTGTTTACGACATGGAAGAAGTGCGGAGGCAATTGTTTGAATCTATTTCATTGGAATCCAGAGATAGTTGACATAAAGACTAAAGCGGCATTGCCTAAGGTTATTCAGCTCACTGACCCGCATATCTTCAAAACTGAACAGGGCTGTTTATTAGGCCTTAATACGCGGCATAGTTTAGCTGCCGTACTTGCAGATATTCGAACCAATCATTTGGATGCCGATTTGATTCTTGCTACGGGTGATATTAGTCAAGATCACAGCAGTGAGTCCTATCAGCATTTTGCCGAGCAAATGGATAGCCTTGGTATTCCAGTAGCCTGGATCCCAGGCAATCATGATACTAACGATCAAATGGTGAATAATCTTATTGGTAACAACATCATCACCAATAAGAGAATAACCATCGGTGATTGGGAGATTGTTCTTTTAGACTCAAGTGTTGAAAATGCAGTATATGGTTGTCTTGGTGCGAAGCAGTTAGCTTTTCTACAGCAGGCACTCGAGACCACTCAATGCAGCTATGTTGTACCTGTATTACATCATCATCCCGTGGATGTAGGATGTGAATGGATGGAGCCCATAGGCTTGCATGATGCTGAGGATTTCTGGCCTGTTGTTGAGCAATCTGATTTGGTAAAAGCCGTTCTTTGGGGACATATTCATCAAGACTTTGACCAACAGAGAGGTGGTATCCGATTATTAGCAACACCTTCTACATCAGTCCAGTTCAAGCCGGGATCCAGTAATTTTTCTGCTGGCCATGAGAGTCCAGGTTATCGCAGTTTACAGCTACAAAATGATGGTCAGATCCAATCACAGGTGTATCGGATAGAGCATATTGAATTTACAGTAGATTATACGGTCAAAGGCTATTAATATAGAGCACTATTGAGTAGGCTCTGTCCTTTCATTTCGAAGCACAATCTTAACGAGATCTTTGAATGTCAACAAACAATTATACAGCTGGTGCTATTGAGGTACTATCTGGTTTAGAGCCGGTACGTAAGCGACCGGGAATGTACACCGAAACAGACCGGCCAAATCATTTGGCCCAAGAAGTCGTTGATAACAGCGTCGATGAAGCGCTGGCTGGTCATGCCAAAAACATAACTGTAATTCTTCATAAGGACAACTCATTAGAAACTATTGATGATGGCCGTGGTATGCCGGTGGATATTCATCCTGAAGAGGGTGTTCCAGGCGTTGAAGTAATTATGACCAAGCTTCATTCTGGCGGTAAATTTTCCAATGATAGTTATCAATTCTCCGGTGGTTTGCATGGAGTAGGGGTATCCGTTGTAAATGCCCTATCGACGCGTTTAGAAGTTAGGGTTCGCCGTGATGCCAAAGAATATTTTACTGCCTATGAAAATGGCGACAAAGTTCACGAGCTTGAAGTTATAGGCAGCGTAGGACAGCGTAATACTGGTACCACTATTCGCTTCTGGCCTGATGCGAGCTTTTTTGACTCGGGTAAATTTTCAGTCAATAGACTCAAGCATGTGCTCAGAGCCAAGGCGGTTCTTTGTTCAGGTTTACGTGTCCGATTTTTCAATAACAAAAATGATGAAAAAGAAGAATGGCTTTATGAGGATGGCCTGCATGATTATCTAATTACTTCCTGCGCGGGAACGCCCTGTGTACCCGATGAGCCATTTGTTGGCTCTTTTGAAGGCAATGATGAAGCCGTTGATTGGGGTCTATTTTGGTCTCCTGATTCAGCAGCAATGATTGCCGAAAGTTATGTAAATCTAATCCCAACAACATTGGGTGGCACTCATGTAAATGGCTTGCGTACGGGTTTACTTGAAGCCATGCGTGAGTATTGTGAGTTTAGAAACCTATTGCCTCGTGGTGTGAAATTAACGCCTGATGATATTTGGGATCGTCTAAATTATGTGCTTTCTATTAAGGTCTCAGATCCGCAATTTTCTGGACAAACGAAGGAACGACTGTCATCACGATCCTGTGCTGCATTTGTGTCTGGTGTCGTTAAAGACGCCTTTAGTCTGTGGTTAAACCAGCATTCAACCATTGGTGACGAACTGGCTGAGATGGCGATCTCTAATGCTCAAAAACGTCTTAAGGCCAGCAAAAAAATCACCCGTAAAAAGGTTACTTCGGGCCCAGCATTGCCAGGTAAACTAGCTGACTGCATGGGTGAAGATCCAATGCGGTCTGAGTTGTTTCTTGTGGAAGGAGATTCTGCGGGTGGTTCTGCCAAGCAGGCTAGAGATAAAGAAACTCAAGCGATAATGCCATTACGAGGTAAGATTCTAAATACTTGGGAAGTCGATTCAAGCCAGGTGTTAGGCTCACAAGAAGTTCATGATATCTCCGTTGCTATTGGAATTGATCCGGATTCAGATTCTTTAGAGAATCTTCGTTATGGCAAGATTTGTATTCTTGCTGACGCAGATTCAGACGGCTTACACATTGCTACTCTTTTATGTGCTCTGTTCTTAAGACATTTCAAGCCGCTGGTCCAGGCCGGGCATATTTTTGTTGCTATGCCGCCGCTCTATCGTATTGATGTTGGTAAGCGAGTCTTCTACGCACTTGATGAAGATGAAAAGCAGGGAGTAATTGACCGAATAGCCGCTGAAAAGCTAAAGGGCAAGGTTAATGTACAACGCTTTAAAGGCTTGGGAGAAATGAACCCATTACAGTTGCGAGAAACCACCATGTCTCCAGATACAAGACGATTGGTACGATTAACATTAGATAATGAAAATCAAACCTTTAAATTGATGGATAAGCTGCTCGCTAAGAAACGCTCTGCCGAGCGAAAAATTTGGTTAGAGAAAAAAGGCAATTTGGCTCGAGTATAGCCGCCTAACAATAATCATGAGTTTATAAACTATGTCAGAACAATTTTCGATTGATATGGAAGGTATTGAAGACCGCTCGTTAGCGGACTTCACTGAAGAAGCCTATCTGAATTATTCCATGTATGTGATATTGGACCGTGCCCTACCTCATGTAGGTGACGGCCTAAAACCTGTACAAAGGCGTATTGTTTACGCGATGTCAGAATTAGGTCTCAGTGCCACAGCAAAGTATAAAAAATCGGCACGAACCGTTGGTGATGTGTTGGGTAAGTTTCATCCCCATGGGGACAGTGCCTGTTACGAAGCAATGGTATTGATGGCGCAGCCATTTTCTTATCGGTATCCTTTAATTGATGGCCAGGGTAACTGGGGCGCACCCGATGACCCGAAGTCTTTTGCTGCGATGCGTTACACTGAATCACGCCTATCGCCCTATGCTAAAACGCTGCTACAGGAGTTAGGTCAAGGTACGGTTGATTGGTCACCAAATTTTGATGGTACTTTAAAAGAGCCAACTATTTTACCGGCACGGTTACCCAATTTGTTATTGAATGGAACCACCGGTATTGCTGTCGGTATGGCAACTGATGTTCCACCGCACAATTTGCGTGAAGTAGCCACGGCCTGTTGTCATTTACTTCAGAACCCAAAGGCAACTGAGGAAGATCTTTGTGAAATAGTACAGGGACCAGATTATCCGACTGAAGCTGAAATTATTACCCCACGTAAAGAATTACTTGCTATGTATCAATCGGGCAAGGGTTCAATTCGAATGCGCGCGACCTACCATGTAGAAGACGGCGATGTCATTATCGATGCACTTCCTCATCATGTCAGCGGTGCCAAAATATTAGAGCAAATAGCGGCTCAAATGCAGGCAAAGAAGCTGCCCTTCGTTGCGGATTTGCGTGATGAATCGGATCATGAAAATCCAACCCGCTTGGCTGTGATTCCTCGTTCAAATCGAGTCGACCTCGAACAATTAATGAGTCATTTATTCGCTTCTACAGATTTAGAAAAAACCTATCGCGTTAACATGAACATGATAGGCATTGATGGGCTTCCTAAAGTTAAGAGCCTGCGTGTGATGCTTAAAGAATGGTTAACATTCCGTATCACCACTGTACGCAGAAGGTTACAGTACCGCCTCGATAAAGTACTCGATCGCCTTCATATCTTAGACGGCTTATTAATCGCATTTCTAAATATCGATGAAGTAATAGCTATCATTCGATATGAGGATGAGCCAAAGCAAGAGTTAATAAAACGTTTTGCTTTAACAGATACTCAAGCAGAAGCCATTTTAGACTTAAAATTAAGGCATCTCGCCAAGCTTGAAGAGATGAAGATCACCGCAGAGCAATCTGAGCTTGCTGAAGAACGGGATAAGTTAGAATTGTTACTTTCTTCTGAGCAACGTCTAAAGACTTTGGTACGAAAAGAGATAGAAGAGGATATGGAGACCTACGGTGATGACAGACGTTCTCCAATTATTGTCCGAGAAGAAGCAAAGGCACTGAGTGAAACGGATTTAACGCCAAGTGAGCCAGTCACTGTTGTGCTTTCTGAGATGGGCTGGATTCGCTGCGCCAAGGGACATGAAATGGAACCAACCAGCCTTAACTACAAGGCGGGTGATGCCTTTCAGGATGCTGCAAGGGGCCGTAGTAACGCACCGGTAATGATTCTTGACTCAATAGGACGAAGCTATGCAATACCTGCCCATACCTTACCGTCTGCAAGAGGACAGGGAGAGCCACTCAGTGGCCGGTTAAACCCTGTTGCTGGCGCCAATTTTACATCAGTGATGATGGGTGATGATAGTCAGCAGTATTTGTTTGCCTCTGATGCTGGTTATGGTTTTGTCGGCACCTTGGGGGATCTGTTTACGCGTAATAAAAATGGCAAGGTTGCATTAAAATTACCTTCTGGCTCAGCAGTATTAAAGCCAGCAATGGTGAACAATTACGAACAAGATCTTATCGCTGCAGTCTCAAATGAAGGGCGTTTATTAATTTTTCCAATAAGTGAGTTACCCATATTGGCCAAGGGTAAGGGTAATAAAATACTCAGCATTCCAGCGAATCGCGTTAAATTACGTGAAGAATTCGTGGTTGGTTTAGAGGTGATTTCACCAGAGCAAAGTCTGACTGTATACAGTGGAAAGCGTTACCTAGTACTGAAACCAAAGGATATCGAGCATTATTTGGGTGAGCGAGGACGAAGAGGTAGTAAACTACCTAGAGGTTTCCAACGAGTTGATTTACTAAGCCGAGATGCACCGTCTAGCGATGCTTAGCTTTTCTTAGGGGTATAATATTTTACCCCTAGTTTAATCTTATCCATGCCTCGTTGCATGCGCCATTTATTGGTGTCTCTGAGGCTATAACTACAGCCGCAATACTCTTGTTGATAGAATTCCTCTTCTTTAGAAATTTCTATCATTCGAGCAGAACCACCTTGTTTACGCCAGTTGTGAGTCCAGTATGTAACACCTTCGTAAGGCGCTACAGAACGTGTTCCACAACCATTGATTTGCTCCATATCTTTCCATCTAGAAATTCCCAATGAACTGGTAATGACAGGAAAGTCGTTTTCTGCTGCGTAGAGTGCGGTTCGTTCAAAACGCATATCAAAGCAAACCGTACATCGCTTGCCACGCTCAGGTTCGTTTTCTAAACCCTTGGTTCGGCTATACCAGTTATCCATATCGTAATCAGCATCGATGAATGGAATTCCAAGTTTGTCAGCATAGCGCTTATTTTCATCCTTACGGATTTCGTATTCTTTAACAGGATGGATATTGGGATTGTAGAAAAATACGGTTAGATCCATTCCTGAAGCAATAATGGCATCCATCACTTCACCAGAACAAGGTGCGCAACAGCTGTGCATCAACACCTTCTGTCGTTCGCCAGGTACGCTGAGCTCTGGTCTCTGGAAGTTTTCTAATGAGTATGGATTAGTCATAAAATTTAAAGTTTATTGCTCGTGGCGTATTATGCCCTAGGCATTGGGTCGGAATCAAATCTGAAATTACTCGCTATCAAGAAGATATTGAGTCCAATCCTTCTGTCTTTGGAGCATAGATTTTGCTGAATCAGATTGTCCGCATAGGCCATACCAGTCATTCGACAGCTTTTCTAGTTCGATGTGCTTAGTATCAATTAAGGATTGTTGTAATGATTTATGGATGAGTAAGTCTTTTGTTTGATGAGCAAAAGTGATCTCATGATCTGATTGAACCAAAGGTACTGCAATTGGCGTTCTATGTCGGTGTTTTAGCAGAATACGGTTCTCTCGTTTAATATGTACCTTGGCTTGAACTCCAATTTCAGTCATTAATTCTATCAGTAGTTGAGCACAGCTTAATGCCTTGAATTCTGGGTTATCTACGGCATCAGTTAGATCAAAACTGGCGGTGGCATTGAGTCCATCAAAATTAAGTAATACGCCGGATTGTCCATGCACTGAGACTAAAATACGTCGATCAATTTCCCTTAATTTCGGCACCACATCAGATTTACGTCGACTATCAATCCATTGGGGTAAATCTGATAAATACAGGTGCAATATAATTAGATTGGTTTCAATGGCATTGGATTCAACAGCTAGAATTTTATGAATACCTGCCGATTCCATCTCAGAAATAGGAGCTGGAGACTTATTGTTATAGCCAGACTTTTCCAGTATTTGTTGTAATTCTTCCGCAACATCAAGTTGCTCAACCTTTTCGCTATCAGGCCTAGTGAGCGGTTGAGAAAACAACCTGTTAACTGGTTTGATTAGAAATTGGGCAATGAACCAAGCGGCAACTGATGACAGTATCATTAATATCACAGCAATCATCGCTAGATTGTTCATCAGTTCTTTAATTGGCGCTTCTTGTTGGGTACGGTCTAATTTAATTTTTAGAATACCGAGCCTTCCTTGTTCGGATTCAATATCCTGTAGTAATGTGATGTAGCGGATTGATTTATCAGTGCTAGATTCTGACTTGAATTGTTCAGTTAATAGAGCACCTTGTTGATTATAGAGACTGGCTGACTCAATCAATGGTGAGTTTACTAGTCGCTTTAAGTATTCACTTTGTCCTTTTGAATCGTTATCTATTAGCAATTGGCCTAAATCAGTGCTGGCATAACGTGCAACACCGTATCCATAGTTCTGGGCATTATTGAATAAATGCTGCTCAAGTTTCTGCTCTAACACAATCCAAAAAACACCGAACACAATGATAACTATGAACGATAGGCTAATGGTTAAGTGCTGATTAAGCATAAGCAGGGCGTTGGCTGCGCGTCGCCAAATCCTCTGTTGTATGCGTTTTAATCTAGTGTAAGAGCTTTCCATGATGTATGTTTTTTAGTTCCAATGTACCGATAGTATCAAAATTAGAGTCAGCTAGTAATGTATTTTAATTCCCTTAGCGCTAAAATGGCCTTATCTAAATTAAGCATTAAATTTTAAGGAATCCAGCTAATGCACTATTGTTTATGGTTGTTGGGTGATCAAGCATTATCAGAGATTGATTTTAAAACCCTTCAGTCAAAAATTGAAGCCATTGGAATATCTTGGCATCAAGAGAATGGCTTAGCCTTCAGTCCGTTTCGTTTAGGCCTAAAAATCACATCTGATTTGGCTTTTTCAGAATTAAAATCATCTATCAGAAATTGCCTAGTCGATTATTCATTAGATTTCGTGCTAAAGCCTTGGGGACAGCATGTTTTAAAACCTAAGCTAATCATCATGGATATGGATTCCACCCTTGTTCAGGCTGAAACCATCGATCAGATTGCAAATCATGCCGGTGTCATGGATAAAGTATCAGCCATTACTGAGTCTGCTATGCGCGGCGAGTTAGATTTTACTGAAAGTCTCAAGGCAAGAGTTGCTATGTTAAAGGGACTCAATAAAAGCCAATTAGAACCAGTTCATAAGGCACTACCTCTTACTGAAGGTGCGGCTGAATTAGTAACGCAGGCACAACAGCATAATTGCCAAACGGCCTTAGTTTCAGGTGGTTTTACCTATTTTGCTGAACCATTAGCAAACCGAATAGGAGTTGATTCTGTACGTGCCAATGAGTTGGGCTTTAAAGACAACTGCCTTAGTGGTGTTGTAGTTGGTGAAATTGTTGACGCTGAATTCAAACGTAGAAGATTGAATGAGTTAATGAAAGAGTTAGGAATAACTCGCGAACAAACCATAGCCATTGGTGATGGTGCAAATGACTTGCCCATGTTAGGTGCCGCTGGAACTGGCATTGCTTTTCATGGCAAACCAAAGGTGCAAGAGCAAGCAAATGCGATGATAAATATATATGGTTTGAATGCTGTTTCTTGGTTGTTAGGCTGGTAATTAGAGTAGCAATTGCTTAGAAACTATTTTCTTCGAAGTTGTATCCAATTTCAGCACTAGGTTGAGCAATATAGGTGCCATGTATATGATCGGTTTCCATTGGATATAGGAAGGCGAGACTCCCTGCATCAATTACATCTGGAACAATAGTAGTGAAATCATGGTTATGGGCAAACTCAAGTAATTCTGCGACACGCGCTTGAGACTTGGTGTTGGATAGAAAACCATCCATTAATGAATGATCGACGCTTAACCAATTAAGCTGCTCAACCTGTATGTTTTCTACTAATTCAGTTGAGTTCAACGAACTACCAAATTCAGAGAGCCCTAGTGTATAACCCGAATCACTTAAATGCTTAAATAATGTGATGGTATGCTTTAAGTGTGCCACGGCATACTCTTCATTGAACTCGAGAATAAGATTTTGTTTTGGTAATTCACTTTGTTCTATAACATTCTCGACATTGGCCACAAAGCTTTCATCTAGAAGCGATGCCGCACTGATATTAAGTTTTATTACCGCCTTAGGATTATCCGTGATGTATTCTCTCATATCACTGAAAGACTGTTCCATCATCCATAAATCCAGTTTCGATGCTGTGGCAGTTCTTAAACCAATTTTATAAACATCTGAGATCGGTGTGAAAACATTCGATTCAGTTTTAACCGCAAGACTAGCATGGAAAAGTTTTTGTACACTACCTTTCATTTTAACGATAGGTTCATAGGTCACAATAATTTTACCAGACTCAATGGCTTCTTGAATTTCAACTGCTATTTGGGCGTCTTCACGGTTGTCCAAGGCGTCTAAGCTGGTGTCATGGACTTTAATTTGGTTACCACCCTTTGAATGTGCTCTTGAACAGGAAAAATGAACATTGGATAAAATCTTGTCAGGATTTGGCGAAGATTCAAGTACCGCACAAACACCAACACTGAGGGTGTCCATATATGTCTTTTGGCTGATTTCGAACATATGCTCTTCAAAAGCTTCTCTCAGCTTTTCAGCCTTTTTCGTGCCACTATCCGGTTTTGCTACTTTACTTAGAATGGCAAAGGTAGAGTCACCGACTCGAGCAATCATATCGTCTTCTTCGGCGCGGTCTTGCAACCAATCAGCAACCTGCTTTACATAATTGTCTACTTCGCTTAAACCATATTCATCAACGAAAGTACTAAACTTATCAAGCTCTAAGTAGGCAAGGGAGAATATCTCGTTGCTATTCGCCGCTTGAGTGGTGCTGCTGACAAGCGCTTCAAGTAGGTGTTCTTGATTATATAGACCGGTAGCTCGGTCGGTTACACTGAGCTCTTTCAGACGTTCGGCTAATTCGCCATCATCGGACTCAGTCATCTTAATGTATAGTTGCGTACAGTCTTCGCCATCATATTGAGACGGGGTTAGCGTCATAATGGCATCAAATGTTTCTGATGACTCTTTTACACCGTGGAAATTAAACTCATCTACAGGCTCACCTTTGGCGTGTGCTTTTAGAATATGCTTGAACTCATCATGCTGTTCTGACTTAATCAAATCGATAACTGGAATGCATGATAGTTCATCTGGATCGTCATAACCGAATAAGTCCATATAGGCATTGTTAGCATAGATATGCATTCCATCGGTAATGTAGGCAATTGCATCACGAGAACTATCGAGTAATAGCTCATTGCGCTTTTCAATTTCTTTTAATGTACTGCTGGCTTCTGTGCGAAGTTTTTTATCTGCTATAGCACGTAACTCACGTTCCACAACCAGCTGAAAGTATTCATCATTCTCTTCCGGTACAACATCCTGCATACCTAGGCGCATCGCTTCTAGATTCCGCTCAATGGAGTAATCGCAACTGGTCATGATGAATGGAATATCTCGTCCATAATGCTGGACAATTCTGATGCAGTCCTCAGCACTTGGTGACTCAAGACCATCACGCACGATGAACAGATCCCATCTTTGTTGTTCGAGTGCGGCTTCTAAGGTGTTCTCATCGGTGATTTGAGTCGCACGTACAGCATGGCCATTATTTCTTAAAATATTAATGGTCTGTTCAGCATCGTTGGATGACTGATCCAGAATCAACATATGTACTGTGCTAATACGCTGATTCAATTTATATCATTTCCCATACAGCATCAAAATCATCACCTGAGGAGCCGCTCTCCGGATCATCTATGCTTTCAAGATATTCAAAAGTGAACTGCTTAAAGCTGTATCCAGAAGCAACCATATTTTTAAGGTGAATGTCTTTTTCACCGTCAACGCTCTTTATTCTCACTTTTGTGTGTTCTTTAAATGGCATAGGCGAGGTTAATAATGTCTCTGGTTGTCCGATGCCCTCAATCGCAGGTAATAAAAGACAACGTTGATAATTTTTATCATCAGAATGGCTCGTTCTAAATTGTCCAAATACCGGTTCAGCTTCTGCTGAGATTAGCTGTACGCCTAATTCTAATTCGCCATGATTGGTTCGTTTCATCCAACGAATGGTACCAATATTCCATACAAATTGATCGCCTTCAGCCGTTTCTAGCAGGCCAATAATTTCACCTGTCTGTGTTTGCTTGGGTAAGTCACCTACGAGTTTAAGGCAGTAGCCACCTGGAGAGATATTAATAATGGTTGCATCATTGTAATTATAGCGCGAGCTATTTTCTTGGTTTGCCTTATCCATAAATTCATAAGGCTTAGAATCATCATTTGTTTCTTGTGCTGCCTTATTTCGGTACATTGAGTCCCACATTGAATCATCGCGCAACTGGGGACCATTGGTTTTATCGTTCCAGCCTGGATGAGTTTTTGGTACACCCTGAGTATAGAAGTTATTGTCCTCACCACCGAGTACAATGGCATCTTTGAGACTACCCTCTAGTGAGTCAACCAAGTTACTACCGAGTAATTCTTGTGCTTCTTCTTCACCATGCAGTTCATGATCGATGAGGTAATGACTGGCGGCCAAGCCAACTGATATTTCGATATCACCATCACCCGGTGTGCGTGCGAAGGTTCGCGTTGCCATTGAGCCCCAAGAACGAAGCAAATGTTTTTGGGTGTTATCATTAATGCCAAGGATTCGTTGTTCTTTCGATTTATTTTGTAACTCAGATTCAATTTCATCAACTATGGCTATTAAATCAAAGCCTCGATAATGTGGTTTTACATCGCCCGAAACCAGTGCACGGTGAAAAGGACCGGCATCTGAGTTTAGATTAGCGACAAAACTGTAATCAGCATCTGGAGATGAGCCCAGTGAAAATTTTCTGTTTAACTTGCCAAGATGTTTAGCGATCTGGGAAATTTCTTGTTGTCTTAATTGATTTGGATTGATGGTTGATAACAAGAGAATCTTTTTATAGGTACTAGCGACTGTGATTGCTTTATCAACCAAGGTTATTTTTTTATCATGAAATTGATTTTGCTCAGCCAATTGGTACAGAAGGTGAATTTCATGCCACATACCTTTGGGTAGGTCACAATAAAGTTGATAGCATCTTGTTTGGATATTATAAAAATAATGCATACAAGCATTGATTGATATCACCAATAGGTTAGAGGTGAATTTTTCATCAACCAATAAGTCTTCAATAATAGTTTTATAACCAATCGCGGCTTCTACTTCAATGGCTTGCGAGAAGTTTGATATTTTTTGTTGTTTGTCAGAAAGTGAGACAGACTGTCCTATGTAATGCTTTTTTAACGAAGTAGTGATGTAATCTATGGTTTGATTAACACTGCTTAACAGGTTGTTGCGTTCAGAAGCGCTCAATAAGTGGGTATTGGCATCCTGTAATAACTGAAACACCAGTTTTGATGTTTCACCCAGGTTAGCTTTAGGTAAATCTGTAACCCATTGATTAATCCTGGCTTGTTTAAATTGTTCGGGGTTGGATAGAGACTTTCTTTCTCTAATCCCAAGTCCGATTGTACCTTTGATTAGTACCACAAATAACGTCCTTAGAAAATTATGATTACTATTTTAGTTACAGTCGCCATATATGCTTAGCATAATACGAATTACTTATAGGAGTGTAGCAAAAAAATCTTTTTTTATCGGCACAATGAGCATTTTTTAGTAAGAAATTGCGAATTTAGTCAAATACTCATATCACTATCGGCTGAAAAACTAAAAAACATGCTTGTGGGTCTGACAAAATTACACTTTTGAAGGTATTATACAAAGCCATAATAAACAGATTGCAGAACAACAATGGCAAAGTATTCAACAAATGAGTTTCGTTCAGGTCTTAAGTTACTTTTAGATGGCGAGCCTTGTAGCATTATTGAAAATGAATTCGTAAAACCAGGTAAGGGCCAGGCCTTTAGTCGGGTTAGAATCAGAAACTTAATAACTGATAGAGTAGTTGAGCGAACCTTTAAATCTGGTGAGTCTGTTGATGCTGCAGATGTTATGGACGTGGAAATGCAATATCTCTATTCAGATGGCGAATATTGGCATTTTATGGACCAAAATACTTTTGAGCAGTTAGCCGCCGATAAAGCTGCAGTGAGTGAAAATGCTAAGTGGCTTACGGAGCAAGATGTTTGTGGCGTTACACTTTGGAATAATGCGCCGATTGCGATTACTCCACCCAATCATGTGATATTGGAAGTTGTTGAGACAGATCCAGGCCTACGTGGCGATACTTCAGGTGGTGGTAATAAGCCAGCTACCATGAATACTGGCGCTGTAGTCAATGTGCCTTTATTTATTAATATTGGTGATAAACTTAAGGTTGATACACGCACTGGTGTCTATGTTTCTCGCGCTAAAGAATGACTTTTGAGGCAAATAAATGGCAGCCCCATGCCAGTCGTTCAGTGCTTGTAGAGCGAGCATTGTTACTGAATCAGATCCGCAGCTTTTTTAACCAAGCTGATGTTTTAGAAGTAGACACGCCCAGCCTTTCCAATGGCACAATCACCGACCCTCACCTTGAGCCAATTAGTGCTGAATTGGGTACCGATAAACCGGTAAAACTTTATCTTCAAACCTCACCTGAATATGCCATGAAACGTCTTCTAGCTTCTGGATGCGGTGATATATTTCAGATATGTAAAGCCTTTCGCAATGATGAGCATGGACGAAAACATAATTCTGAATTTACACTTTTAGAATGGTATCGAATCGGTTTTGATCCGGCTATGATGCTTGACGAAATCGAGTCTTTATTAACATTGGTTCTAGGTATATCTGGTTCTGATCGAGTCCGTTATGCTGATTTGTTTTTACAGCATTTAGAAATTGATATTGAAACGGTAACGGATTCTGAACTAGGTGATGTACTTGAGTCGTATTGCTCGGGGCTAAGACTGGAGAATCGTGATGATATCTTAATGGCTTTGTTTGCTACCTGTATTGAACCCAGTATCGGCCAACATCAACCTTGTTTTGTCACTCATTATCCCGCCTCTCAAGCCAGTTTAGCAAAACTCTATGAAGACGAGCCAAAGTATGCTCAACGGTTTGAGGTGTATTTTAAGGGCGTGGAATTGGCCAATGGTTTTGGTGAATTATCTGATTCTGATGAGCAACAAAAACGATTTGAGCAGGATAATCTTCAACGCCTAAAATCGGGTAAACCAGAAATGCCCATTGATAGCCGGCTCATTGATGCACTGAAACATGGCTTACCAAACTGCACTGGCGTTGCCCTTGGTATTGACCGATTGTTGATGCTCAAGCTAGGAAAAGATTCAATCAAAGACGTGTTAGCGTTTGATGTCAGCAATGCTTAGCTATTGGCTATACCTTGTCCCATTCGCAACTCTGAACCTGACTGCAGGTCTTCATGCCATTTAGTACAGCCTTTGGGTAAAGTAATTATTACCGTTGACCCTAGTCTGAAACGCGCTATTTCATCACCAGCCTTGAATTGTATTTGTTCTGGCTCATAGGCCCATGTTCTGATAGCTGGTCCTCTGGGCGGTGTAATAATACCGGACCATACGGTTTCAATACTGGCCACGATCGTTGCGCCAACCAAGACCATTGCCATGGGCCCTAACTGAGTATCAAAATGAGCAACCAGGCGTTCATTTCGTGCAAATAAGCCTGGAATTGTACGGGCGGTAATATGGTTCACTGAAAAAAGCTGGCCTGGAATATAGGTCATCGCTTTAAGTTCAGCATCTATCGGACAATGAATTCGGTGGTAGTCCTTGGGCGATAGATAGATGGTAGTAAATTCTCCATCTTGATAGGGTTCTGCCAACTCATCATTTCCAATCAATTTATTTAGACTGTATTTCTGCCCCTTGGCTTGAAAAACATTGTCACCCTTTATTGGACCGATTTGGCTAATTTCACCATCAACAGGACTAACTAATGTGGATTCGGTATCAAGTGGTCGAGCACCTTCTTTCAGTGCCCTGGTAAAGAAGGCATTAAAGTTAGCGAAGTCATCAACATTCTGAATAACCGCTTCACTTAAGTCGACTTGGAATTTATTTTTAAACCAATTGATAAAGGGATTTTTAATCCACGTTTTTTTGCTTTCAGCAAGTTTCCCCATAAGTCGGCTGATGCCGTGTTGTGGAATGACGTACTGATAGGCGGTCTTAAGTTGTTCTTGATCCATTGTTTTCTTCCGGAATCTTTATCTGGCGGCGATTTTATCCTAGCCAGAGCTATATGTCAGCATTAGATACATATTCTAACAGTCGCGCCAACAGCTATCAGCATCGATTTTTAAGATTATTCTTCCAGAGCTTCTTGATAGAGTAGCTTGTAGCTCTCGTATCTAAGCGTATCGACTTCACCTTGTTTGACGGCATTTTGAACCGCACAGCCAGGCTCTTTGATATGATGGCAATCACGAAATTTGCATAATCCAAGGTATCGTTCAAACTCACAGAAACCCGTTGCTATGTTTTGGGGTTCAAGATGGTCTACACCAAATTCTCGTATTCCCGGTGAGTCGATTACCTGACCACCAGAGGGTAAGTGATACAACCTAGAGGTTGTCGTGGTATGTGTTCCAAGTCCTGAATTATCCGATAAGCTAGACACAGCGGTGTCAACTTCAGGCAATATCTTATTTACTAATGATGATTTTCCAACCCCTGACTGACCTACAAAGACAGAAATTCGATCTTGTAAACACTCTACCAAGGAGTCAAGACCTTCTCCATTATGTGAAGAAACATTCAGCACTCTATAACCGAGCTGTTGATAGCTAGCCATATCCTCATAGACGGCGTGTCCTTGTTTAATTAGGTCAGTCTTATTAAGTACCAGACAGGCTTCAACACCGGTTTGTTCTATGGCTACCAAGTACCGATCGAGTATTCGCCTAGAGAAGGGTGGTTCGATGGCGGTGACAACAAATATCTGATCAATATTTGAAGCTACAGGCTTTACACCCTGATAACGAATTGGCCGTTCTAACACCGAGGTTCTTGGGAGGATTTTGGTAACTATGCCGCGATGCGCATCTTGTGAGCCTTCATCATGGGCCCATTCAACACGGTCGCCCGTTACTAAATCTTGCAGCGCTCGGCGAATGTGGCAGTTATACCTTTGGCCGCTGGAAGATTCGATTTCTGCTCGGTTACCATAACGGCTTATAACTAGCCCTATATCGGATTGTTCAGAGATGATGCATGGCCTCAATAGTGATTGTCGACGCCTTAGGGGTTTAAAATCCCCACCTTTGTCGTTAAACTGCCTAATCCTATCTGACTGAACGACACAAGGGAAGCTTGATAATAATGGTAGCTACATTGGATAAAGAAAATTTGATCTGGATTGATCTTGAAATGACCGGACTTTTACCGGAGCAGGACGTGATTATTGAAATAGCCACCGTTGTCACTGATAAGAATCTAAACATTTTAGCAGAAGGTCCTAATCTCGCTGTTCATCAACCCGATAGTGCACTCGATGCTATGGATGACTGGAATACCGAACACCACGGTAATTCAGGATTGACCGCACGAGTTAAAGCCAGTACCTATTCCGCGGCACAGGCAGAGCATGAAACCATTGAGTTTTTAAAGCAATGGGTTCCAGCCGGTAGCTCGCCAATGTGTGGTAATACCATTTGTCAGGATCGTCGATTCTTAGCGAACTATATGACGGATCTGGAAGAATACTTTCACTACCGTCATATTGATGTATCAACCTTGAAAGAGTTGGCCGCGCGATGGTCCCCTGATTTGCCTGACGGTTTCAAGAAAAAAGGCAGTCATTTAGCATTGGATGATATTCTGGAGTCGATCGAAGAATTAGCCTATTACCGCGAACACTTTCTAAAACTTTAGGTATAAACATCCTCGATCACTTCTTTTTCGCGATTAGGTCTTCTCATTAAACTGGCGAAGTAGGTGATGAGTGGAATGATAACCAGAGGCTTTAGGTTTTCCATAGCGATATTCAGATTGCTCGTTAAATAATTTAAAACTGCCTGATAGCCATTAGTCTCAAGCATGGGATAAATGTTCTTGGTAAATACAAACCATGCAATGAGGGTGGCGATTAATACCGGTTGAGGTGCAAATCTTGATAGGAATAGTGCGCTGATTATCGCTGCAGCCACAAGATAGAAAGTACTTCCTGGTTGCCAACTCAGGGCATCACTAAAGACACCAGGAATCCAACTGTTGGCATTGCTAAATAAATACTCGGTTATCTCATAACTCATCAGATATAAGCTGATTCCAGCCAAAGTAATTAAAATAATATCTGCTATTTTCATACGACTGCCTTTGATTCCTAATGTACTAAGAATTATTCCTGAGATGCTAGTAATACACAACATCGATGAAATTTACCATTAATGTCTGGAAAAACACCAAACAACTGCTTATCCTTGCGTTCTATATATGCAAATTGATTCAGGCTATTAAATAGTGAAACCTAGTCACCGCTATCTTGGCATGCCATTGTACTTGGCCGACGATGTTAAGAAAATTGAATCATCAGCCACTCAAATAGGTGGCTATGAACTTTATCAACTGATGCTGCGCGCTGGGCAAGCGGCTTGGCAGGCGTTACTTAATAAGTGGCCAAATTGCAAAAATATAGTCGTGATCGCGGGTTCTGGTAATAATGCCGGCGATGGCTTTGTATTGGCTCAATTGGCTCATCAACAGGGTTTTAATGTTGTTGTGCTAACGGTAAGTAAAAACCCTCAATATAAAGGCGATGCAGCAACAGCATTTGAAAACCTACAGCAAACAGAGGTATCAATTCTCCACTATCACAAGCAGCTGCTAAGTGGCAGTGATGTCATTGTCGATGCGATATTAGGCACCGGTCTTACTGGTCCACTAAGATCTCAGTTTCTAGAAGTGATTGAATCGCTCAATGATTTTGTGGCTACTGAAGGAGTTAAAGCCTCAGTCTATTCACTTGATATTAGTTCAGGCTTAAACGCAGATACAGGCTGTGTTGATCCCTGTGCTGTACGTGCGGATCACTGCATTAGTTTTATCAATTATAAACCAGGTATGTATACTGCAAAGGCACGTGAATATTGTCGCTCATTTGAACTGGCTGATTTAGCGATTGATGCTCGGTCCCGAGATGATGTGCCCATTCATGCTTATTGCGATGACAGCCAGGAATTAATTCATAGTTTACCGAAACGTTCGAGAACCTCACATAAGGGCGATCATGGTCACTTATTATTGATTGGTGGCGACTATGGTTTTGGTGGCGCAATATTAATGTCTGGATTAGCTGCAGCAAGAACTGGCGTTGGAAAGTTAACCATATTAACCCGTGACTCACATGTAGCTCCGATTTTAACTCAGTTTCCTGAAGCCATGATTTGTAGCATAGAAGATTCCAGTGATCCGCTATTAGAGGAATTAATTGCCAATGCCGATGCCATTGTCATCGGACCCGGCTTAGGTCAGCAAGAATGGGGAAAAGTACTTTTAGAGCGAGTACTTAAAACAGACAAGCCTATCTTAGTTGATGCTGACGGTTTGAATATTCTCGCCCAAAACCCTATACACAAAGATAATTGGGTACTAACGCCTCATCCTGGTGAAGCCAGCCGTTTACTTGATACCAATACTCAAGAGGCAGAGTCAGATCGTTATCAGACGATTTCACAGCTGCAAAAGAAATACCAAGGCATAGTGGTTTTAAAAGGGGCTGGAACTCTGATTGCTGATGAGGATTTAACTACGGTCTGTACCAAAGGAAACCCTGGTATGGCCACTGGAGGAATGGGTGATATTTTGAGTGGCATCATTGGTTCTTTATTGGCACAAGGATTAGCTCCATTTCATGCGGCAAGAGCCGGGGTAGCTCTACATGCTGTGGCTGGGGATATGGCTGCCAAAGCAGGTGAAAAAGGACTTTTAGCAACTGATTTAATAGATCCTATACGTCAATTGGTTAATGAATAATGTCTAAATTCGAGATAGCACTAGTAACGGAACAAGCAACTGAACAATTTGGTGTCAGTCTTGCCAAGCTTATTGAAGCACCTTTGGTTGTATATCTTGAGGGTGAATTAGGAGCTGGAAAAACCCGCCTAGCCAGAGCGATATTGCACGGACTTGGTCATAAAGGGAATGTGAAGAGTCCCACCTATACTTTGGTTGAACCGTATACACTGGATGCTATGCGCTGCTTTCATTTTGACCTGTACCGTTTGGCTGATCCCATGGAGTTAGATTTTATGGGAATACGGGATTACTTCGAAAATGACTGCCTTTGTCTCATAGAATGGCCAGAAAAAGGCAGGGGAATGATAGAGAAAGCTGATTTAGATGTGCTCATGACTTATCAAGGGTCAGGCCGACATTGTACCGTTTATGCTAAAACCCCCCGTGCTGAACAGCTGCTTGAACAATTAAAGGAAAATCTATAAAAGCACGCTAAACTTGTGATTTTGTTAATAATTTTGTATTGTTAGGCTATATTCACTAGGAATTTAACGGCAAGGCTTTGAATGAACTTCTTCAGTCCTTTGAAAAAATTAAATAAGTTCATAGGAATCAAAGAGTTACTCCTCTTGTGCCTAGTGCTGTGCAGTGCTCAAGCAAGTCAATTATCAGCTGAGGCCGTTAGCATTGATGGCATTCGATTCTGGCAGTCGCCAACAAAAACCCGCGTTGTTTTCGATCTCAGTGATCATCCCATACATAGTTTGATGACTTTGGCTAACCCGCATCGAGTAGTCATTGATGTCAAGAATGGCAAGGTTGGCTTAGATTTAAATAAAGTAAACATTAACAGTACCCTGATTAAAAGAATTAGAAGTAATATTTCTCCGGACAGTGGAAAGTTACGCCTGGTCTTGGATTTGAAGCGGCCAGCAAAACCGAATAGTTTTACCCTTAACCCCATTCAGAATGTAGGCAATCGCTTGGTACTCGATCTGGTTGAAGTCGATGAGCAAAAGCCACGGCAAACGATCGTTAAGCGAGCAGCTGACTTAAAGAAAAATCATATCTTTGTAGTTATAGATGCAGGGCATGGTGGTGAAGATCCTGGTGCGACAGGGTATCGAGGTACCCGTGAAAAGCACGTGACTTTAAGCATTGCTAAGAAGGTCGCAGCATCGATTAATAAGCAACCAGGCATGCGCGCAGAATTAAGTCGTACTGGTGACTATTATCTGAGTCTTCGTAAGCGTACTGAAATTGCACGACAAAAGGGTGCAGATTTATTTATTTCAATTCATGCAGACGCATTTAAGAGCAGTAAAGTACGCGGTTCATCTGTTTGGGTATTATCGGATAAAGGTGCTAACTCTGAAGTTGGTCTTTGGCTAGAGAAACGTGAGAATGATGCGGATCTTTTAGGTGGAGTAGAAAGCGTTGAGCTAGATAAGTACGAAGCTGACGTAGCAGAGGTGTTACTCAAAATTCAAACCGAACATTCGGTGCGTCTAGGCAATGCTATAGCGACCAATGTGATTGGTGAATTAGCTAAGATAATGGTGGTTCATAATGAGAAGCCACGCAGCGCAAGTTTCATTGTTTTAAAGAATCCTGCGGTGCCATCAATTTTGGTAGAAACCGGTTTTATCTCAAACGCCTCAGATGAAAAAAATCTCCGCTCTAGTAAATTTCAACAGAAGATGGCGAATTCAATCACACGCGGCGTACATGAGTATTTTTCTATTAACACTCCAGTTGGTGTTAAGATGGCCGCACTAACGCTTGATAACAACTCCCCAACAACCCATCGAGTTGGCCGAGGCGATACACTTTCGGGTATTGCAAACCGCTATGGTGTTTCCTTAGCACAATTACGTCGCACCAATAACATCAAAGGTGATAGACTTCTGGTTGGTAAGCATCTAATTATTCCAATTTAGACCAACAAGAGTTAAACATTTTGCGTCCCATTATCCAACTGGATCAACAACTAGCGAATCAGATAGCCGCCGGTGAAGTCGTCGAACGGCCTGCATCTGTGGTAAAAGAGTTAGTCGAAAACAGTTTAGATGCTGGTGCCAGTAATATAGATGTTGAAATTATCTCGGGTGGCACGCAACTAATCCGTGTCCGCGACAATGGGGCAGGAATTCCTAAACAACAGTTAAATTTAGCTTTATCACCACATGCGACCAGTAAAATTTCAAACCTTGATGATTTAGAAGCATTGCATTCATTTGGCTTTCGAGGCGAAGCATTGGCGAGTATTAGCAGCGTCAGTAAATTTAGTCTTACCTCGAGAACAGAACAGCAAGACCAAGGTTGGTGTGCCGTTGCTGAAGGTCGTTCTATGGCCGTTCAAGTCACCCCAGCAGCTGCAACCCAGGGTACCAGAATTGATGTGGCTGAACTATTTTATAATACGCCTGCAAGGCGACGATTTTTAAGAACTGAAAAAACTGAGTTTTATCAAATTGAAACGGTACTTAAGCAGGTGGTACTCGCTAATCCAGAGGTAACTTTCAGCCTAAAGCATAATCAACGGATGGTGAAAAGATACAAGGCTGCATATGATCTTAAGCAAAGAGAACAACGTATTGCGGCTGTCTGTGGGCAAGAATTTTTACGTCACTCGGTGCGCATTGATGTTGAGCATCAAGGCTTGGAGCTCAGTGGCTGGATTGGGCTGCCAAACTACCATCGCAGCCAGACCGATGGACAGTTTTTGTTTGTCAATCAGAGGCCAGTTAAAGATAAGGTTTTAACCCATGCCCTAAGGCAAGCATTTCAACCACTGTTACCCGAGGGTAGGGTGCCAGCCTATGTATTATTCCTTAGCTTAGAGCCGCAGAAGGTGGATGTGAATGTTCATCCGACCAAGCATGAAGTGCGTTTTCATGATGTGCGTTTAGTTCATGACTTTATTGTCCAAGCCATTGAGCAGTGTCTTTCTCAAGGTATGGATTTAGTTGATAATGAATCCACTGGATTACAGCAATCAACTGAGCCTACGGCACCATATCATGATTTGAAATCAGGCCTGCATGGTAGCCACTCAGGCGCAGGCTCAAGCCAGTCTTTTGACTCCTATAATCAATTTGTCGCTCAGGCTTACCAAAATAATTTGACCGAACAGGCAACTAATGGCTATTTGCCGAGTGACAGTGACTTACAATTATTAACGCTTGTCGATCAAAAGCATTTATTAATTCGTTTAGAGCAGCAATTGGGGTTAGTGAACATAAAGCAATTGTTTGCCTTCTTGGCGACTAAATACGTTCAGTTATCTGAACCGACGGCGATGATTTTTCCCCAATTAATGAACATTACAGAAACCACTGACCTAGAGGCCCTGATTCATTTTTGTGAATCGAAAAGTTGCTATTGTTCGAAATTCGAAGAGCAATTAAAAATCACCCAAGCTCCTCAAGAGTTGATGCTGGAAGGACTGTCACAATTACTCGCAACCTGGTTTGCCTTTGCAAATGATAAAGCTTTGATGACCAATGGGTTCCTTTGGTTGATTGAGCTATATCAGCAAGAACCGGAGCTATTCAGTCACTGCACTAAATTTATGCCTGTTTCAGATTTGCACAAGCTATTTGGAAGTGCTCATGAATAAGTCGAACGTTATATTCATAATGGGCCCGACCGCATCCGGCAAAACTGAGCTTGCTATGCAACTCTATGACCAAATGGATTGTGACTTAATATCAGTAGATTCCGCCTTGGTCTATCGTGGTATGGACATTGGTACAGCCAAACCAAGCCCTGCCGAATTGCAGCGCTATCCGCACCACTTAATTAATGTCTGTGAACCTGATGAACCTTATTCAGTTTCTAGATTTAGAGATGATTGTTTAACTTTGATTGAGCGCGCTTTTGAACATAATAAGCAACCAGTTTTGGTCGGCGGTACAATGCTTTACTTTAAAACCTTGATGCAAGGAATTGCCGATTTGCCAATGGCAGATGAAGCCGTAAGAAAAGCCATCAATGAAGAGGCGCAACAATCTGGTTGGCAGGCTTTACATCAACAACTAGCCGAATACGATCCAACCTCAGCTGAGCGGATTAAACCGGCGGATAGTCAGCGTATTCAACGTGCTGTAGAGGTATATCGGATAACTGGTAAAACACTCACCGAATATTTTGCGGAACAAGAGAATACCGCACTTAAATACCCCATAAAGAGTTTTGCATTGGCCCCATTGGAGCGAGCAGTGCTAAGGCAACGAATTAGAGTTCGTTTTGAATCAATGTTAGAGGCGGGTTTAGTTGAAGAAGTAAAAAATTTAATAGAAACGAAGGGTTTTGATACTGATTTACCTGCATTACGAAGCGTTGGTTATCGTCAAGTTGTAATGTACCTAAGTGGTGAATATGACTACGATTTAATGATAGAAAAAGCAGTAACTGCAACCAGTCGTTTGGCTAAGCGACAAATGACTTGGTTGAGAAGTTGGCCCGAGGTCACCTGGCTGGAAACGGGCTCAAAATCTAACACAAACAAACTCATCAGCAATCTCTAATTCATGAAATATCAATTTTTCTAACTATTTCTTAACAACTTTATGCAATATTAAGCAAAATTCACCTTGGAAAATCTAATATTAGTACTATATTAGAAAAGCAAGATATGAAATATGCGACTAATTGAACATGTAGTACAGGACGTATTATATCTTTAGCTAGCAATAATAATAAAAAGGAGCCTAAAATGTCTAAGGGACAAAGCCTACAAGACCCATACCTGAATGCACTACGCCGAGAAAAAATTCCTGTGGCTATATATTTAGTTAATGGCATTAAGTTACAAGGTCAAATTGATTCGTTTGATCAATTCGTTATTTTACTAAAAAACACAGTTAGCCAAATGGTCTATAAGCACGCCATTTCTACGGTTGTTCCTTCGAGAAATGTGAAAATAGCTCCGGCAGGCGAAAAAGAAAGCGGCGAAGAAAGTTTCGGTAATAATTAGCCTTTCCTGTTACCATTCACAGTATCGTTCATATCTCTTTCTTTGAAAGGGAGATATACCTTATTGAGAAATTAATTTATGTTTGACCGTTATGAAGGTGGTGAACAGGCGATACTTGTTCACGTCGACTTCAACTCTAGAGATAAATCAAATAATGAAGCACAACTGGCTGAGTTTGTAGAGCTAGTAACTTCTGCTGGCTTAGATGTTCTCGATCTAGTGACGACCAGACGGCCTGCTCCCCATGCTAAATTCTTTGTCGGCACGGGAATCATAAAAAAAATTGAAGATTTGGTGACCTTGCATGATGCCAAGGTGATTATATTCAACCACAATTTAACACCAGCCCAAGAAAGAAACATCGAGGCACAGTGTAAATGCCGTGTTGTCGACCGAATTGGATTAATTTTGGATATCTTTGCCCAGCGGGCATCTACCTACGAGGGTAAATTACAAGTTGAGTTAGCTCAGCTAAAACATTTATCGACTCGATTAATCCGCGGTTGGACTCACTTAGAACGCCAGAAGGGTGGTATCGGACTACGTGGTCCAGGTGAAACTCAGTTAGAAACGGACCGTCGTTTACTGCGCGGGCGCATTGATGCAATTGAGAAAAGATTATCCAAGGTGTCACGCCAGAGAGAGCAAGGTAGGCGGGCACGTAAAAGAACGGAATTGGCGACGGTATCTCTTGTTGGTTATACCAATGCCGGTAAGTCGACATTGTTTAATCATTTAACTGATGCCGACGTGTATGCGCAAGATCAGTTGTTCGCAACCCTTGACCCAACCCTACGTCGTATAGAGGTCGCTCCAGGTCAAGATATTATCTTGGCCGACACGGTTGGATTTATCCGTGATTTACCCCATGACCTTGTGGCAGCTTTTAGGGCTACGCTTGAAGAGACCAAACAGGCTGATTTGCTACTTATTGTAGTTGATGTTGCGGATCCACAGTGGCAAGAAAAATATCGTGCCGTGATAAGTGTGCTCGAAGAAATTGGCGCAGATCAAGTGCCGGCAGTCATTGTAAAAAATAAAATAGATCTATTGGCTGATGGTCAAGCTGAGTTAGTTCGAGACGATGATGGTATTGCTGAGTCAGTCTTTATATCATCGAGTACAGGCCTTGGATTAGATCTGTTGATGCAAGCCATCAGTGAGCAGGTATTAACTGAGCGCATGGTAGGCCGATTAATCGTACCGCCAACGCATGCCAAAGTTAGAGGTTTATTGTTCGAATTGCAGGCAATTCAAGATGAAAGCTATGACGAGAATGGCAATATGGATCTGAGTCTCGATATGTCATTATCGGATTGGCGTCGATTACAACAAAAGCTTGGTTTAGATCTAAGCGAATTTCTACAGGCATAAGGCTTGAAAATAAGCTGAAAAGCCTCATATTCAATGGTATTCTGTGTTCTTGCATTTTATGATGCACAGTTAGCGATTTCGCAATCATATTTACAGTAATTTTACTTGGAGAAAATAATGGCCTGGAACGAACCGGGAAAAGGTAACGGGGACAAAGATCCTTGGGGCAATCGTAATAATCAAAATGGACCGCCTGATCTAGATGACATGCTGAAAAAGCTATGGAAACAGATCTCTGGTGGTGGCAATGGTCGAAACAGCGGTGGATCTGCAATTAAATCACCGTTTAACAAAGTAGGCGTCATTGCTGTATTAGCTCTGTTAACGGTCATTTATGTTATATCCGGTTTTTACACCGTAAATGAAAAAGAGCGAGCGGTAGTACTTCGGTTTGGTGAACATCACGAGACTCTGGGTTCAGGCTTGCATTGGAATCCTCGATTTATTGACACCTTCAGAAAGGTTGATATTAGTTCAATTCAACGTACCAGTGTTGATGCGACCATGTTAACCAAGGATGAAAATATCGTTATTGTTCGCTTAGGTGTTCAGTATCGAATAGAAAATCCAGAAGACTACTTATTTAATGTGACCTCACCTGAGGATACTATTACTCAAGCAACAGAGAGTGCGTTGCGTGAAGTGGTGGGTAATTCAGTAATGGATCAAATCATTACTACGGGCCGTGAGCAGATCAAAACAGAGACCTTAGATGTATTGCAACAGATAATGGAACCTTACAAGACCGGTCTTTCTGTAACACAGCTAACACTTGAAGAGGCTGTACCGCCGACACAGGTAAAGGCAGCGTTTGATGATGCGATCAAGGCGCGTGAGGATGAAGAGAAGTATATAAACACCGCACAGTCCTACCAAAACAAGGTGGTGCCTGTAGCAGAAGGTGGAGCGGCTAGATTGATTGAAGCAGCTCGTGCCTATGAGCAGTCAGCATTAGCGAAGGCCAATGGTGATGTCGCAAAGTTTAGTAAATTATTACCTGAGTATAAGGCTGCCCCAGAAGTAACGCGCCAAAGACTTTATTTAGAGTCTATGGAGCGCATCTATGGCAGCGTTAACAAGGTATTAATCGACGTGGAGGGAGGCAACAATATGATGTACTTGCCTCTGGAGCAATTAATGAAGAATCAGCGAAATAACACTTCGTCTGATAATCAATAAGGAGATAGAACATGAGTCCTAAAAATACTTTTCAAGTACTTGTCGCTGTCTTGGCATTGATTATCGCCAGCAATTCTATTGTCGTAGTCAATCAATGGGAATCAGGAATATTACTTCGCTTTGGTAAAATTCATGGTATTGAAGAAAGTGGTACTGCGACAGTTTTTGGTCCAGGCTTACATTTCAAAATCCCAATGATTGATAAGGTCGTAAAAATTGATACCCGTATTCAAACTATGGACAGTCGACCTCAGGAAGTAATGACTAACGAGAAAAAAGCATTGGTTGTTGATACCTACGTTAAATGGGTTATAGCAGATTTTGGTCAGTTCTATTTGCGTACACAGAATGACTTTAACCGAGCAGAAAGCCTTCTCGAGCGTACCGTTAACAACGATTTACGTGCCGAGGTTGGTAACAATTCAGTAAAACAAACGGTTTCTGGTGAGCGCGCACAGATGATGCTTAATGTTCGTAAGAACTCAAATGCCAGTGCTCAAGAGCTGGGTATTGACGTGGTCGACGTGCGTGTCAAGCAGGTGAACTATCCACAGGAAGTGAGTAGCAACGTTTATGAGCGTATGCGATCTGAGCGTGAGCGAGTGGCTACTGCATTTCGTTCCAATGGTCGTAAAGAAGCTGAAATTATTGAAGCGACTGCAGACAAGAAAGCAACCATTATTAAAGCTGATGCTGAACGTGACGCTAAAATATTGATGGGTGCAGCCGATGCGAAAGCAGCTCGGATTTATTCAGACGCGTATGAAGCAGATGCTGAATTCTTCGCCTTTGTGAGAAGTTTACAAGCACAGGAGCGCGCTTTTTCAGGTCAAAAAGACATTTTAGTCATGAAACCAGATTCTGACTTTTTCAGATACATGAAAGATATGAATGGTAAGAAGAATTAATATTCTATTGCAGTGAAATGAATCCGGGCATGTCCCGGATTCTTCGTTTTTGGGAGAAAGGTTTTGGATTGGGTTGATTTATTCTCAGCATTAGCATTGATGTTGATCATTGAAGGATTGTTGCCTTTCTTGCATCCTAAGGGATGGAAAAAGGTTATTTTTCAGGTTTTAAATATGAATGAAAATCATCTTAGGCTATATGGTTTATCTTCAATGTTAATCGGTGTTCTTATCCTTAACTTGGTTCGGTAATCTGAGCCATTAATCAGAAATCTTCAGTAGATGAACTGATTTTAAGCGATCATTCACTAAGTTCAGGTTAATAAAGTCAGATATCCGCACTTATTTGCAAAAATAACTGATTTTTTGACTCAGTTTGCGTAAAATGCCCGGTTTCCTTTCTACCAATTTAGACAAAATTAATAAGCCAAGGTTGAAATATAAATTATGGCAAAAAGCGTCGTAGTTCTCGGTTCCCAATGGGGTGACGAAGGTAAAGGCAAGATTGTTGACCTACTAACAGAATCTGTATCACAGGTGGTGCGTTTTCAGGGTGGACACAATGCTGGGCATACTCTAGTAATTGATGGCAAGAAAACCATTCTGCATCTCGTGCCTTCAGGCATTTTAAGAGAAAACGTTCAGTGTTTGATTGGTAATGGTGTTGTTTTATCGCCAAAGGCCTTACTAAAAGAAATCGATATGCTTGAGCAATCAGGTGTGCCTGTACGTGACAGACTTCGTGTTAGTCCGGCTTGCCCATTGATATTAAGCTACCATGAAGCCTTAGATCATGCCCGTGAAACCAAGTTAGGTAAGAGCGCGATTGGCACTACTGGTCGTGGAATTGGCCCTGCCTATGAAGACAAAGTGGCTCGTCGTGGTTTAAGGGTATTAGATCTTGCTGATCTTGAAAGCTTTGAAAAAAAATTAAATGCGGTTTTGGATTATCATAACTTTGCTTTGACTCAATATTATGGTGTTGATGCGGTTGATCCAAAACAGTTGATGGAAGAAGTGAAAGAATACGCCAAGCTGTTATTACCGATGATGCTTGATGTTTGTGATACCTTACATGAAAGTCGTGCTGCGGGTAATAATATATTATTTGAAGGCGCCCAAGGTACCTTGCTTGATATTGACCATGGTACTTTCCCATTTGTCACATCATCTAATACCACCGCCGGTGGAACAGCAACTGGAACGGGTGTTGGTCCAAGAGACATAGATTATGTATTAGGTATTACCAAAGCCTATACCACTCGCGTTGGCAGTGGTCCATTTCCTACTGAACTGTTTGATGATACCGGGGCACACATTGCCAAGGTAGGCGCTGAGCTTGGCGCAACAACTGGTCGTGCAAGACGTTGTGGTTGGTTAGATGGTGTTGCTCTAAAGCGTGCTATTCAAATTAACTCTATATCTGGTCTTTGTATGACCAAGCTTGATGTACTGGACGGTCTCGAAACTGTGAAAATAGCCATTGCTTATGAGATAGATGGCGTACGACAAACAGTGATGCCGTGTGGTGCTGAAGAGTTTGAAGCAGTTACGCCAATATATATTGAAATGCCTGGTTGGACAGAGTCTACATTCGGTGTACAGGATATCGATGGTTTGCCGGAAAATGCGCGTTTATTTATCGCTAAGATCGAAGAATTGATGTCAGTACCAGTAGACATCGTTTCAACCGGTCCAGATAGAAAAGAAACCATCGTATTACGTCATCCATTTGAATAGCCAAGGCTAACATTGGCTGAATCAACAAATCCCTTTTGAGGAGGAGGATGTTGGTGAAGGCATATTTTTATCAGCTGACAAATATCAAGTCTCATGAAGTACGGGCGGCATTATTGTCCGCCTGTTATTTCTTCACTGTTCTTACTGCCTATTATGTTCTGAGACCTTTAAGAGAAGAGTTCGCAGTCGAAAATGGTGTAGAAAATCTGCATCTGCTATTTTTGGGCACTCTATTTGCTACCTTATTACTCGTTCCATTAGTCGGATGGCTTGTCAGTCAGTATCGGCGAAAAGTATTTATCACCTATAGTTATCGAATCTTCGCGCTATTATTATTTTGTTTTTTCCTTTTTTTTACTTATGGCTCAGAACAATTATCCGTCTATATAGGGCGAGTTTTTTATACTTGGCTAAGTGTTTTTAATCTCTTTGTTGTGTCGATTTTCTGGTCTTTCATGGCCGACGGCTTTGGCTATAATCGCAGTCGACGTTTGTTTGCCTTCATTGCGGCAGGTGGCACCCTGGGTGCCATACTAGGGTCTGGTATAACGGCATTTTTTGTTGAGTCTATAGGCCGGCTTCCATTAATGCTCATTTCTGTTTTTTTGCTAGAAGTGGCTGTGCAAATAGTAAAGGCTTTGGATAAAGAGTTCGACAGCTTTCCTGACTCAGCCCATACCCACCGTGCTACATCTGAACTAGGCACGGGCACCATGTTTGAGCGAATGTCAGAAGGGATTCGTTTGACATTCTCCTCGCCATTTTTAATGGGCATTGCATTGTATATGTTGCTGTATCCATTTTTGACAACCTTTCTGTATTTTGAACAGGCGCATATTATTAGTGCTGAGATAGAAACAAGAGAGCAACGTGCCTCTGTATTTGGTCAGATCGACTTTTGGGTTAATGTGCTTACATTGACCTTGCAATTATTTGTGACTGGTCGATTAATGCAGCGTCTCAATGCCGGTGTAATACTCATGATCATGCCGGTATTAACAGTTATTGGCTTTATGGCCTTGGGAAATGCGCCAGTGTTAATTGTCGTTATCCTATTTCAAATCGTTCGTCGTGCCGGTAGCTACGCCATAACAGGGCCGGCTCGTGAAGCGTTATATACTTTGGTTGATAAGACCCAGAAATATAAGGCTAAGAATTTTATTGATACATTTTTTTACAGAACAGGTGATGCTTTATCTGCCTCTCTCAATGGCTTTCTTGTTAGTATGAGCATGTCAATTGCCGTTGTTGCATGGGTGGCGGTACCTTTTGCTCTTCTATGGGCAGGTACTGGTTACTGGCTAGGGCGAAAGCAGCTTCAACTGGTAAAAAAGAAATTACAATAAAATAGGAGATGTTATGAGCAATAGGCGTCAGTTTATCCAATCGACTTTAGCCTTATCCGCAGCGACTAGTGCAGGGCTATCCCCTTTACTAGCTAACGATAAGAAACTAACTAAGGCTAAAAAATCATTAAATATATTATTTCTTGGTGGTACCGGTTTTCTTGGTCCTCATACCGTGCAGTATGCTATCGATCGTGGACATAATGTCACCCTATTTAATCGCGGACGCTCCAAAGAAAATTTATTTCCTAACTTAGAGGCATTGGTTGGAAACAGAGATCCTGATAAGGATGCTGGGCTAGCTGCATTGGCTGGACGTAGTTGGGATTGTGTTATTGACACTTCGGCCTATGTGCCTCGAATAGCGGATGCTTCAGCCAAATTATTGGCTAAGTCATGTAAACAATATCTCTTCGTTTCCACAATCTCAGTTTATAAAGAGTATTCTAAGGTGGGAATAACAGAAAATGACCCGGTCGGAACTTTAGAAGATACTAAAGTGGAAAAGGTTGATGGTATGACCTATGGCCCATTGAAAGCCTATTGTGAGCAAGCCGTTAGAACACACTTCAAAGACAATTCAACCATTATCCGTCCAGGATTAATCGTTGGCCCGCGAGACAAAACAGACAGATATACCTATTGGCCAGTACGGGTTGCTCGTGGCGGTGATGTTTTAGCGCCAGGTGATGGTAGTGATAAGGTGCAATATATTGATGTTCGTGATCTGGCTGAATTTATGATTCATAGTTTGGAAAATAACAACTATGGGACCTATAACGCGATCTCAGATTCAAAACAGGAAACGGTAAAGGACATGTTAGCCAGCTGTCAGAAAGCATCTAAAAGTGATGCTAAATTTATCTGGGCTGATACAGAGTTTTTAACACAACAACAGGTACGTCCTTGGGCCGATATGCCAGTGTGGGTTCCTAATCAGGGTGAGATGGCAGGAATGTCACAGGTTGATGTTAGTAAAGCATTGTCCGCTGGACTGTCGGTACGTGATCGAGAGCTAACTGCTTTTGATACGTTAAAGTGGTTTTCGGAGCAACCTGAAGAGCGCCGAGCTAAATTACGCGCAGGTCTTAGTTCTGAAAGAGAGGTTGAAGTTATTCAGGCTTGGAAAGAAAAGAAAAAAAGCGCAACAAGTTAAGCGTATAGTAAAAAGGAGCCTACTGGCTCCTTTTTTATATCTGAAAGATATACAAACTACTGGTTCATGATTTCATTTAGTGATGATGTTAAATTATCCATGCTAAAGGGTTTATTAATAAAGCCTTTGATGCCAATGGCAAGTAATTCATCATTTCTCTCATTCATTTGATAACCCGATGAGATGGCTGCAACTACATTGGGATTGATTTCTTTCAACTTAATGAATAATTCTTTACCAGACATTTCCGGCATGACCATATCGATAACAATTAGGTCGTAATGTTCTGGTCGATTCATAAACTGCTCTAAGGCAATTTCAGGCGATGAACAAGACTCAACGTTATGGTCAAGTGTTTCTAACATTAGGGTAGAGACCTCAAGTACCATGGGTTCATCATCTACTACCATTATATTGTAGACAGCTTGTTGGTCTTTGCTAGCTTGGGTTGGTATTGACTGGTTAGACTCTTTCACTTCGTGGATTATACTCGGGAAGATTATATTTACTGAGGTACCAACGCCAAGTTCGCTTTCTATCCAAACATGGCCATTATGCGTCGCCATTGTATTGTACGCTGCTGTTAAACCAATCCCAGAGCCTTTGCCTATATCTTTTGTAGTAAAGAAAGGATCAAAGACACGGTGGATAATTTCAGGGTCAATTCCACTGCCATTATCCTCAACACTTACCTTAATGTAATTACCTTTAGGAAGTGTCAGTCCTTTTGCCTTGAAGTCTTTTTTGGTGTAATTCTGAGTCGTTGTTCTAACTACAATCTCGCCACATTCACCACAGGCATCGCGTGCATTAATGACCAGATTCATTAATACATTTTGGATGAGAGATGGATTGGCTATGAAAAAGGGTTCTTCTGCATCGAGCGCTTTTGTTAGTGAAATTTTCTTATCCATTGAATGAAATAGAAGCTCATAAACTTCATCAATCATACTGTGCATATCAACTTCGATGGTATCCGGTGACTTTATACGAGAAAAACTCAATAATTGTTTGGTTATGTCAGCTGAACGTTTTGCTGACTTATGAATATTTTCCGCGTATCGATAGACCGTATCACCTTCAGAGTGTGTGTTTAGTAGAAGTTCCGCATAGCCTTTAATGCTGGTTAGCTGGTTATTAAAATCATGGGCAACACCACCAGCCAATTCACCAATGGCGGTCATTTTTTCAGCATGGTGTAGCATAAACTCAATATTATGCCGAGCTTCTTCACTTTGTTTGAGTTCGGTGAGATCTCGCCCAAGTGATTCATAATGACGAAATACATTATCTTGACCATAAATTCCTTTGATATGCCATTGGATCCATCGACGCTCATCAGCATTTATTTTTATCTCAGTTTCAATATATATAGTTGGCGATTCAGGTGTAATCTTGTCGAGCTTATACTTAAGCGTCCTTGCGGTTTCTTGATCAAACAGATCAAAGCAGTTTGCCTCAGCTGAACCCTCCTCGTAGAGATTAAGTTTATGTACGCTGTTACTGCTTAGGTAAACATGACCGTCTTTATCGAATAGTATTAAGTAATCATGAATATTGTGTACGATAGATTGATATAGCTGAGTCGACTCAACCAGTTGGTCGGAAATTTTAAGCCGTTCCAACTCATTACATAGACGGCCTGAGAAGAGTTGCAGTACAACTGTAGCAAGTCGGTCATCTTCAATAGGGTTTTTATAGAGCGCTGCTACATGCCCCATGGGGACCTGATTTGAATCAAAAAGTGGTACAGCTAAATACCCTTCAATCCCCATATTTTGGAGAAAGCTGTCATCGGGGTACATTTGTTGCACATCAGATGGGAAACAACAGGCTGTTTTACCAGTAACCTGCTCACAAGGCGTATTAGCTACTGAATAAATTTTATTCTCAACTATTTTGCCATCAACGGCACGGCTTACGGTTTTAACATGGGTATTGTGCGGGGGGACAAGTTCACCAATAAAAATTACATCTGCATCTAAAGCATTGCAGAGCTCGAGTGTTATTACATCAAAAAATTCTTGTCCTGAGGTGTTAACGCCCTTATCAACGATCTTTTCTAAGGAGTCTAATAAATCTCTGTCTAGCACTACAGATTCCTCACTTCTTTCGTCTATACGTCATTAAAGCACAATTTATAGCACTTATTCCAAAAAGTTAACGATAAGTTTGTTAAACTTAAGCCTATTCTACGCATTATAGACAAAAGATATCCAAATGGGCGACTTTGATCCCTCCAATGATCCAAACATCGAAACAGAAAGACAGAATTACGATAACCCCATAGTGAGTCGTGATTACATCCTTACTTGCCTGGAGCAATTAAAAGCACCAGCAAGCATGGAGGTGCTAGTGCGCGCCTTTGGATATAAGACTGATGAGCAACAGGAATTATTACGTAGACGTCTGCGCGCTATGGAGCGAGATGCTCAAATTCTTAGAGATAGAAAGAACCGCTATGCGCTCATTGACCAACTCAATCTTAAGAAAGGTCGTATACAGGCTCACCGAGATGGGTATGGTTTTGTTGTTCTTGAAGGACAGGATGATTGGTATGTCCATCCTCGTCAAATGAAGAAAGTTTTTCATGGCGATGAAGTGCTAGCCAGACCTGATGGCCGTGCATTTAAGGGCCGCACCGAAGCTTTTATTGTCCGGGTGTTATCAGAAAAGGATATTCGTCTAGTTGGGCGTTTTCATCGTGAAGGAAATACGGGCTTTGTTATTCCTGAAGATTCTCGTTTTCCTGATTATATCCATATCCCACCTGAAGGTGCATTACAGCCGAATGAAGGTCAGGTAGTGGTGGTCGATGTGGTTAAGCGACCAACGGATCGTTTTATGGCTGTTGGTGAAATAATTGAGGTTCTTGGTGAGCACTTAGATCCAGGGTTAGAGATTGAGGTGGCGATTCGTGGCCACAATATTCCTCATCAATGGCCTGAAGATGTCTTACAGGAAGCCGGAACTTTAAGTGAATCAGTCCGTGCTGAGGACATCAGTGGCCGAATTGATCTGCGCGAAATGCCATTGGTTACCATTGATGGTATTGATGCCAAAGATTTTGATGATGCAGTCTATTGTGAGAGCAATAACGACGGCGGTTGGCAACTCTGGGTTGCTATAGCAGATGTCAGTCATTATGTTCGTCCTAACTCTGCATTAGATGCTGAAGCACTTAATCGCGGCAATTCGGTTTATTTCCCTGGTCAAGTTGTACCCATGTTACCGGAAGTCCTTTCGAATGGATTGTGTTCACTGAATCCCGACGTCGATCGATTGTGTATGGTTAGTGAGATGAGTATTTCTGCGCAAGGTGAACTGCAGAAGACAAAATTTTACCCGGCAGTGATGCGCTCCAAAGCCCGTCTTATTTATGATGATGTCGGTAAGCTTTTTGAGGGTGATGTTGCTATTCGCAAACAATTAGGTTCATTGGTGAACCCATTATTTAGGCTTCATGATCTATATAAGGTGTTGAGTAAGCGACGTGAGAAACGCGGCGCGATTAGTTTTGAAACTACAGAAACCTATATTGAATTTGACCAAAATAGAAAAATTGATAAGATTTTGCCACTGATTAGAAATGATGCGCATAAACTGATTGAAGAGTGCATGATTTTGGCCAATGTGGCTTCTGCGGAGTTTTTTGAAAAGCATAAAATTCCTGGGCTATATCGTATCCATGATGGTCCATCTATGAAGGGACTCGAGACTCTGCGTGAATATTTAGCTAGTCTCGGACTGTGGCTAGGTGGTGACGATAAACCAACACCGAATGATTACCAAGCATTGTTAGACCAATGTAAAGATCATCCAAGTGCTGAACAGATTCAAACCATGTTGTTACGTTCGTTGAGTCAGGCTAAATATGATCCGGAAAATGTTGGGCATTTTGGTCTTTCTTTACCCTTATACACGCATTTTACCTCTCCCATTCGTCGTTATCCTGACTTAATAGTTCATCGTGTTATCAAACATTACTTGTCGAATAAGCAGCAGGATTTGGTGGGTTCTGAGTCGGGGCATGGATATTCTGAGCAGGAATTATTGCAAGTGGGTGAGCATTGTTCAATGACTGAACGTCGAGCTGATGATGCGAGTCGTGAAGTTGTTTCTTGGTTGAAGTGCGAATACATGCTGGAGCATATCGGCGCACGATTTGAAGGTAGGGTGAGTTCGGTCGCCGCTTTTGGTGTCTTTGTTACATTGAATGATATTCATATAGAAGGGCTCATTCATGTTACCGATCTACCGGGTGACTACTATCATTTTGATGCCGTACATTTAAGTTTGGCAGGTGAAAAAACGGGTGAAATCTTTCAATTAGGTGACCGGATTCTTATTGAAGTGGCTCAGGTGAATCTTGAGGACCGTAAGATTGATTTTTCTTGTATTGAACATGATATGCAAGGGCGTAAAGCGCCAAGAGTCAGTGCTAAACCGAGACAAAAGACCGGTAAAACCGCAAAGGCAATAAAAAAGAAAAGAGCATCGAATAAGTCAAAAAGAGCTAATAAAAGCAGAAGCAAGCCGCAAAGTAATACCAGTAATAAGAACAATAAGTCAAAGCGTGGGAGAAAGAGCCGGTGAGAAATGATTTAGTTTATGGACTCCATGCAATTACATCACTTCTAAAAAACCGCCGTGATGCCATCATTGAGTTTTATGTTTTACAAGGACGACATGATAAACGGCTGCAATCTTTGCTGCAAAGAGCTAGAGAGATTCCACAGATCAAGAAAACTCGGCCAGAGTTAAATAAAATTGCTGACTCGGAACAACATCAGGGCATTATTGCTTTAGTACGAGCAGATGTTTCAGAAATGAACAATCTCGTTCCAGAGTCACACCTCATCAGTCACCTTGAAGCACTAGAACACCCGGCATTCGTGCTAATTGTTGATGGCGTTACGGATCCACACAATTTTGGAGCCTGTTTACGAAGTGCAGATGCAGCCGGCGTCGATATGGTGATTACACCGAAAGATAAATCAGTCGGTGTTACTCCAGTGGTACGTAAAGTAGCCTGTGGAGCGGCGGAGGTCGTTCATCAATGTCAAATAACTAACCTTGCTCGTACCATGGAAAACTTACAGCAAGCCGGTATTTGGATTTACGGGGCTGCAGGTGAGGCAGAGCAGAGCATTTATGATTTTGATCTTAAGGGTGGCATTGCATTAGTAGTCGGTGCCGAAGGTAAGGGCATGCGCCGGTTAACCAAGGAAAAGTGTGACCATTTGTTCAATATCCCGATGTCGGGCTCGGTCTCAAGCTTAAATGTGTCCGTTGCTACTGGTATATGCCTGTTCGAGGCAGTAAGGCAACGAAAATAATACCTTCAAGTCCGCATTGAAAGTACTTGATCGTTGAGTGACAGATCTATATAATCGCGCATCCAAACCGTCAGTCTATGGCTGACACACTACATAACTCCTTGCTATACCACGTGCTGTGGGTGGCTGGAACCAGAGGGAGCAGATAATGCGACATTACGAAATCGTATTCCTAGTTCATCCTGATCAAAGTGACCAGGTTGCAGGAATGATCGAGCGCTACAGCGAAATCATCAACAAAGCAGACGGTACTATTCACCGTTTAGAAGACTGGGGAAGACGCCAGTTAGCTTACCCAATTAATAAAGTACACAAAGCTCATTACGTATTAATGAATGCTGAGTGTGGCCAAGCACCTATTGACGAACTGGAAGATGCCTTCCGTTTCAACGATGCTGTGATTCGTACCATGGTTATCCGTGTTAAAGGTCCTGTAACCGAGCCTTCGCCTCTTATGAAGCAAAAGGAAGAGCGTAGAGATGCGCCAGCACCTAGAACTGAAGCTAAGAAGCCAGAAGTTAAAGCTGAAGAGAAGCCTGCTGAAGAGCCAAAAGCAGAAGAAGCGGTTGTAGAAGCCAAAGAAGAAGCATCAGATGAAGAGGCTGCAAAGGAGTAATCCTAGCTGCCTAAAGGAGACAAATCATGTCACGTTATTTTAGACGAAGAAAATTTTGCCGTTTTACGGCTGATGGTGTTACTGAGATTGATTATAAAGATCTAGCAACATTAAAAAATTATGTTACAGAAACCGGTAAAATCGTACCAAGCCGTATTACAGGTACAAAAGCTAAGTATCAGCGTCAGCTAGCTCGTGCAGTTAAGCGCGCTCGTTTTTTAGCGCTATTACCATACACTGATAGCCACGAGTAAGAGAGGTAAGGACAATGCAAGTCATTCTATTAGAAGACATCCGTAACCTTGGTTCTCTTGGCGATACGGTTGACGTAAAAGCAGGATACGGTCGTAACTACCTAGTAACACAGGGTAAGGCTGTTCATGCAAATGAAGCAAACATTAAGATGTTCGAAGCGCGTCGTTCTGAACTTGAAGCGAAAGCTAAATCAGAATTAGAAGCCGCTCAAGCACGTGCTGCATTACTGAACGATTTAGAAGTAACTATTCAAGCCAATGCTGGTGATGAAGGTAAGTTATTCGGTTCTGTTGGTACAATGGACATCGTTGATGCTGTGAATGCTAAGGTTGAGGCGAACATCGTTAAAGCTGAAGTATCTATGCCTGATGGTGCTATTCGAAGTACTGGTGAATATGAATTCAGCATTACTTTACATTCTGACGTTGCAGCTGACATTAAAGTCATCGTTGAGGCTGAAGAGTAAAATTTTATATCGGAGCTAGATTATCTAGTTCCCATGATGTAATCTGAAACGTCATTGAGCTCCGGCACAATGGCGTTTTTTTTGGCTGTACAAAAAGGTATTTGCAACACAATGGCAAAAGATAAAGCAAAGAAATCAGTATCTGAGTTTAAGCTACCACCACACTCTATAGAGGCAGAGCAGTCTGTTTTGGGTAGTGTCATGATGGATGTTGAAGCCTGGAGTAAAGTAGAAGAGATCCTTGTTGAAGAGGACTTTTACCGTCGAGATCACCGCCTTATCTTTAGAGCTATGGCATCACTATCCCAAGATTCTTCACCATTGGATGCAATTACAGTTTCGGAGTACTTAGACCGGCACAGCTTCAATGATGAAACTGGTGGTCTGGAATATTTGGCTGATCTAACCGCCAATACACCCAGTGCTGCAAATATTAAGGCCTATGCTGAGGCGATTAGAGAACGAGCTTTGGTTCGAGAAATGATTTCAGCAGCTAACGAAATAGCTGACGCGGGATATAATCCAGAAGGTCGCCAATCGAGTGAACTGATTGATTTCGCAGAATCTAGTATCTTTCAAATTGCTGAAAAACGAACCAAACAGGGTTCAGGACCACAGTCGTTATTAACCTTGCTACCCAAAACACTGGATCGCATTAATCAGATGCAAGAAGCCAAGGGCGGGGTAACGGGACTAGCCACAGGTTTCACTGCTTTTGATAAGATGACGACCGGATTACAGCCAGCAGATCTAGTGATTGTCGCTGGACGACCATCCATGGGTAAAACAACCTTTGCTATGAATATTGCCGAGCATGTTGCCCTATCCGAAGATACCAAGCCGGTGTTGATATTCAGTATGGAAATGCCTGGAGATGCTTTGATCATGCGTTCATTATCTTCATTAGCAAGAGTGGATCAAACTGCCATCCGTTCTGGGCAAATGAAAGATCAAGATTGGGCCCAGGTACTAAGTACATTTAACCTCTTTAAAGAAAAGGGCAAAATGTATATTGATGACTCAGGTAACATGAGTCCATCTGAAGTCCGTTCGAGAGCTCGTCGAGTAGCTCGTGAGAATGATGGCATTTCCCTGATTGTATTAGATTATCTTCAGTTAATGCATGTTCCAGGTAAGGGTGATAACAGAGTACTCGAGGTATCAGAAATTTCACGTTCATTGAAAGCGCTGGCAAAAGAACTCGAATGCCCGGTAATAGCGCTATCTCAGCTTAACCGCTCACTTGAGCAACGCTCAGATAAGCGCCCTGTTATGGCTGACTTGAGAGAATCAGGTGCAATCGAGCAGGATGCTGACTTGATTACATTCATATACCGTGACGAAGTCTATAATCAAACACCAGAAAATGCGGGTATGGCAGAAGTGATTATCGGTAAGCAAAGAAATGGCCCGATAGGAAAAGTGAATCTAACATTCCAAGGTCGTTTCACTCGCTTTGACAACTTTGCATCACCGGAAGTTTACGAACAATGATCAAACATCTCAATGTTAGAACCAGTCACCAAGGCCTGCATGAGTTTACTCTTGATTTGCAGCAGCTAGTTAGCCAGTCAGGTCCTAATGAAGGACTATGCACAATTTTTGTTAAGCACACTTCCTGTAGTTTACTCATACAAGAAAATGCTGACCCAAGCGCAAAGAGTGATCTTGAGAACTGGTTAAATCGCTTGGTTTCAGAAAATGATCCGCTCTATACCCACACGATGGAAGGTCCTGATGATATGCCTTCCCATATAAAGTCAGCACTGACAGCAACATCTGTGTCTATACCTGTTGAAGACGGACAATTATGCCTCGGTACTTGGCAGGGTGTTTTTTTATGGGAACATAGAAAGCATGTGGGCCAACGAAAAGTTGTTGTTCACATCGCTAGTTAATAATACATATATTATTTTTACCGATGATTTCTAGAAAATTTTCTGTTGCCCCAATGCTCGATTGGACTGATCGGCATTGTCGGTATTTTCTGCGTCAATTGAGCAAGAATGCATTGTTGTACACTGAGATGGTGACTACAGGTGCAATCATTCATGGTCCTAGAGAGAGACTCCTAAGCTTTAATTCCGAAGAGCAGCCAGTGGCGGTTCAACTTGGTGGAAGTAATCCTCAGGACTTAGCAGAATGTTCAAAAATCTGTGAAGACTATGGGTATTCGGAAATTAATCTGAATGTGGGCTGTCCGAGTGATCGAGTGCAATCCGGAAGTTTCGGTGCCTGCTTGATGGCAGAGCCACAACTTGTGGCTGACTGTTTGGCTGCTATGCAGTCTGCAGTTGATATTCCAGTAACCATAAAATCACGCATCGGGATAGATCGACAGGATAGTCTGGATGAGCTCTCTCATTTTGTATCCGTTGTGAAACAATCAGGATGTCAGACATTTATTATTCATGCACGCAAAGCTTGGCTTGATGGGTTGAGCCCAAAAGAGAATAGGGAAGTACCGCCTTTACATTACGATCGTGTCTATGAAATTAAAAAAGCCCATCCTGAGTTAGAGATAATTATTAATGGTGGCATAAAAACGCTCAGTGAATGTCAGCAACACCTTGAGCATGTTGATGGCGTAATGATTGGACGTGAAGCTTACCATAACCCCTATATGCTATCGCAAGTTGACGGTCTGTTGTTTGGTGATGATGCCGAACCAATTCATCGAGACGAGGTAGTGGAGCGACTAAGGCCCTATATAGAATCTCACTTAGCACAGGGTGGACGTTTGAACCATATCAGTCGACACATCTTAGGTTTATATCAAGCAGTTCCTGGTGCAAAGTTTTGGCGTCGAGTGATTAGTCAAAACGCCTATAAAGAAGGAGCGGGTTTTGAGGTAATCCAAGCGGCTCTTGATACCGTTCATGACCAGGCAGCTCGAGTAAGAGAATTTGGTGAAAATCGCTAATCTTAGTGTTATTTGCTTAACCGCTTCCATTTCAGAAAAATCTCAAATTCAATTAATTTCAATAATATCAATTAGATAGCTATATTATCGATCCTTGGCACGATTTCTGTATATCTAGAGATATACGGCTGAATAAGAATTTAAAGTTCAGCAACAATATTTAATTTTTAAGACAGACTAGAGAGGAACAGACAATGGGCATATTCACACGTTTCGCTGATATCGTAAATTCAAATCTTAATGCCATGTTAGATGGTGCAGAAGATCCTGAAAAGATGTTGAAGCTTATTATTCAAGAAATGGAACAAACGTTGGTAGAAGTTCGTTCTGCATCGGTTCGTACCATTGCTGATAAAAAAGAGCTCGCACGCAAAATTGACCAGCGTAAGCATTACAGTTCAAATTGGCAGGAAAAGGCTGAATTAGCCATTAGTAAAGGACGCGATGATCTTGCCAAGGCTGCATTAATTGAGAAACAAGAAATTGATAAATCAATTGAAGCACAAGAAAAAGAGCTTTTACAGTTAGAGTCAGCACTTGCAAAACTAAATGAAGATATCAGTCATTTGCAAGAAAAGCTGAATGAAGCAAAGGCACGCAGAGATACTTTTGCATTACGTCAAAAGACAGTTGCAAGTCGACTTAAAGTAAAAAATCAATTAGATAACAGTGCCATTGAAGATGCGTTTACAAAGTTTGAACTGTTTGAGCAGAAAATGGACCATCTTGAAGCTGAAGTAGAAGCCTTTGATTTAGGTAATGGCAAAACACTTTCAGATCAAATCAATGACTTGGTTGTTGATGAAAAGATCGAGGAAGAGTTGGAAGCTTTGAAGAATAAATTTAAGAAAGCTAGCTAAATTGGGAGAGCCTGATGAAGTTTAATGACAGAAAGCGTGTAATAAGTGGCGACAAACTATACAGGAACATGCGCAAATCAAAGTTGATGGGTGTATGTGCTGGTCTAGCAGACTTCTACGATATGGATAGAACTCTGGTTAGAATAGGAACCATCCTACTAGGATACTTTTTTACTATGCCAGTATTATTTCTCTATATAGTTGCAGGATTGTTATTGCCCAAACGTCCTGAGTGGAGTTACTACTAAACCTTCCTGATGACCCAAATCATTCTCGATTTGGGTCGTAGCCTATCTTGAATTTGGGTACAATAACCCCAATAGATTACACATTAACGTAATTCATTAAGTTATCTATAATGCAGTGTATTAGTCAGTCGACTGAATGTCTTAAACAGGAGTAAGCAAATTGAGTAAGCAACCAGAAGATTTGGATATGATCACCAATATCGAAACGAGCTGGACCAAACCCATTATTGGAACGGTAATCGCTTTGTTTATTTTTGGTTATGCGTTGGCCGTGTATTGGAGTATTGAACCTGATTCACGTCCCTTATCAACTACAAGCCAACCACATGTCTCTGGTTCAGAATTGGTATCGAGTTTAATCTATGTGGTTGATACCTTACTAGAAAAGCCAGGTGGATTTTTAGGTAATGATGTAACGCCTCCGACAGTATTTATGGATAATATGCCGGCCTTCGAATATGGCGCAATCATTCAATCGAGAGATTTAACTACCATGATGCGCAAAGAATTTTCTCGATCACAGTCGCAATCTGTGGAACAAGAAGATCTGAAAAAAGCCGAACCTAAGATTTATATTGCCCATGAAAATTGGGCTTTACCTAGTGCTGAAGGTGAGTATGGAGACAGCGTTGAAGCGTTACAGCGTTATCTAAAAAAGCTATCTGATCCTAATCAGCAAGATGCGCAGTTTTACTCAAGAGCAGACAATCTTCGAGCCTGGTTAGGCGAAGTATCTAAAAGATTAGGCTCGTATTCACAGCGTCTATCTGCGAGTGTTGGTCAAGATCGTCTGGATACTGGACTTGCTGGTGATATTGCTGCGACACAGTCAACAGCAACTAAATCTTCAACCATGGTGAAAACACCTTGGTTTGAAATAGATGATGTATTTTATGAAGCTAGAGGTGCAAATTGGGCATTAATTCAGTTTCTAAAAGCCGTTGAAGTAGATTTTGCTGATGTACTGGCTAAGAAAAATGCCCAAACAAGTCTGCAGCAAATTATTAGAGAGTTAGAAGCAACCCAGGAAGCAATTTGGAGCCCAATGATTCTAAATGGTGGTGGTTTCGGTTTCGTTGCCAATCATTCGTTAGTAATGGCTTCATACATGTCTCGTGCTAATGCGGGCGTGATCGATTTGAAAGAGTTATTGTCCCAAGGGTAATCATCTCTAAATTTAAATACAATCCCATGATAGCAGATGTATATGGAGTACCTGCTATCATATAAAAATACTAAAAAACTTTTCTCGTTGTAAACCCTTTTCGATTTGAAGGTATCTAATCGGTTAAGTGTTTGGAAAATATAAGCCAATTGATGGAAATAAATTTGGATATGAAATTTTCTGAAGACCAATCGACGGATATCTCTGACCTTGTGTCTCGAGCACAAAACCAAGACATATCTGCATTTGAGCAACTGTATCGACTGAATGTAAAGTCGATTTATAGTCTCTGTTATCGTTTGGTCGCAGATAAATCTATTGCTGAGGAATTAACTCAGGAAGCGTTTCTTCGCGCCTGGCAAAAGTTAAATCTATTTCATGGCCAAAGTGCATTTTCAACCTGGCTTTATCGACTATCTACCAATGTTGTTTTGAGTAGTCTGAGAAAGAAAAAGCTTCCAGAAGCATTCATAGATACTGAAACCATTGGTGGTAAACAATCTGAACAGCCAAGTCGCTACGGACAAATTAGAGACTTAGAGCAGGGTATATTGAGTTTACCCGATGGGGCAAGAAAGGTTTTAGTGCTGCATGATATTGAAGGTCATAAGCATACAGAAATATCGGAGATGTTGGGAATAGCCGTTGGTACATCCAAAACCCAACTTCATCGAGCAAGAAAAATTTTAAAGGAGTTAGTGTGATGAGTGATATTAATCCATCAGACAACATCGAGTCCATTCAGGTACAGAGGTTAAGACGTAAACTGGGCGATCTTGAACCGATACATGAACCTGAAAGTGATCTTTGGTCAGGAATAGAAAGCAGTATACGTTCTGAAAAACCAAAACCTAAAACCCCGTCATGGATGCCATTCGCATTGGCAGCCAGCTTGATTTTGACAGTCTCTTCTATCGGATTCAGCGGTTTTATGTATTTTAATCAAACCAATTCCGACTTGGTGGCATCAAAGAAGTATGTGGGATTGATAGAGCAACCCTATACATTAGCCAGAGCCGCTTATATCGATGAGATAGAAAGTGAACAACTTAGGCTAAGACCGGAAATGAAACAACTGTTGTATAGCAACCTTGAAGTGATAGATAAAGCCGTTTCAGAAATTAGAGCGGCGCTGGAATTAAACCCTGATAATCCACTTCTTCTTGAGTCATTGGTTCAAACCAGAGAAAAAGAGATTAAATTGCTAAAACAAATAACTGCAAAACAAAATACGACCATCTAGGAGCAAAAAAATGCAGACTAACATGATAAAAATTTTACTATCGGTATCGATACTCTTAACCAGCTCAGTGTTTGCTGGACAAAAAGTGGATGATTCAAAGAAGGTTAAATCAAAAGGAGTGGTTGAAATTGCCAATGTCAGCGGCAAAATACTGCTAGAGGGTTGGAAGAAGAATCAAGTATCTGTCAAAGGCGAATTGGGCGATCAGGCAGAGGGATTCAAATTTGAAACCAAGGGTAATGTGACACGATTTGAAGTTGAAATGCCTGATTCAAATTATACTACGAAAAGTGGTGATGACTTGGTCATTCGAGTACCTTATGGCCACAAAGTAGATATGCAGGGCGTATCAACAGACTTTATTATTAAAAATTTAAAGGCTGGTATAGAGGTGGAATCAGTCAGTGGCGATCTAACTGCTTCAGGCATCGAGGCTGGCGCTTCTTTAGAAACTGTCAGTGGTGATGTAACTATTGAAAAGGCCTCAGGAAAGCTGAAACTTGAAACTGTATCTGGAAATATTGAAGGTAAGGTTAGTAGTGAGGTTGTTAAAGCGGAAGTAGTTTCTGGCAATATCGATTTAACGCTAGGCTCATTTAGGGAGCTAACCGCAGAGTCTGTCAGTGGTAATGTTCATGTAAAGGGCGAGCAGCTTGATAACGGTTCAAGTAAATTTAGCAATGTTAGTGGTAGTATCAACGTAACCTTTACTAACAAGGTTAATGCACGACTTAAAGCCTCTACAGGCCCTGGTGGTAACATTGTTAATAATATTTCAGATGATGAGGTGCAAAAAGATTTTCCAAGCCAGCAACGTATAAAAATGACGCTTGGTGATGGTTCTGGACGCATTAAACTTGAGACCGTTGTAGGCAATATCAAAATCAATGGCAAATAAATGCCTGTCGCATAAATTAAAGAGCGCCTTGTGCGCTCTTTTTCATTAATAAATATTTACTTATTTGTATTACCTGTATTGACTTGAAATTGGTTAGAATATAATCAATTAGTAAAATAAACTAATTTTATAACTATAGGCTAAAACTGTGAGCAACTCGCGACTACAACAATTGTTAATGGAGTTAAGAAGAAGACGAGTTTTTCGTGTTGCAACGCTTTATGTTGTCTCGATGTGGCCGCTTATTCAAATTCTTGATATTCTTTCGCCCGCTTTAAATATTTCAAACCAAACCATGAGTAATGTGCTTTTCTACTTTGCCGCTGGTTTTCCTATAGCAGTTGGCCTGGCATGGTTATATAACCTCACACCACAAGGCTTTGTTAAAAACAGTGACGCAGATACTCAGTCAGAAGGGCGACTAATTGGTAAAAAAACTGAATTAGCGCTGGTCGTGTTAATTATGAGCTTTGCCATTGTGGTATTTAGCTTCCAAGATTATTGGTTTGATATTGTAGAGACTAATGAGCCGGCCGCAAATGTAGCACTTCAAGCAGAAGATAACGTTCAATCAATTGCTGTTTTACCCTTTGTACCGTTTAGTGAAGATAAGCAAGATGAATTCTTCGCTGATGGCCTAGCAGAAGAACTTTTAAATGTGTTGGCAAAAGTAAAATCATTAAGAGTTGCCGCACGTACATCATCATTTGAATATAAAGGTGTACAACGAAATATCCAAAAGATTGGTCGTGACTTGGGTGTTGATGTGATTTTAGAAGGCAGTGTTAGGCGTAACGACATTGACAATACAGTCAGAGTAACTGCACAGCTAATTGACGTAAGAAGTGGTAGTCATATTTGGTCAGAGACCTATGATCGGCAATTTAGTGATATTTTTAAAATCCAAGATGAAATTACTCAATCTGTTGTTAGTGAATTAAAAATTACCTTATTAGGTGATGAAAAACAGCAACTTTTAACACATGAAACAGCTAATACTGACGCAGTGGTTGCTCATGCACGTGGTCGAGCAGAACTTGCCAAAAGAACAGCGTCATCAATTAGTCAGGCTAAAGGCTATTTTCAACAAGCTATTGAGCGTGATGCCAATTATGCGACTGCCTATGCAAGCCTTGCAGAATCTAATGTGCTGTTAATCGAATATGCGGGTGCCAAGCGAGATGAAAATTTAAAGTTGGCACAACAAGCAGTAGATGCTTCTTTGAAAATAGATCCACAACTTGGTCTTGCATGGGCGGCTCAGGGACTAATTCATTATGCTTCAAAAGGAAAAACGGATGAGGCAAAAGCTGCATTGGTCAAAGCCATTGAGTTAAACCCCAGTTATGCGATGGCCTATATGTGGTACGGCTCACTCCATGATGAGTTCAGTGAAACCATTCGGCTCTATAAAAAAGCCTATCAACTTGATCCTAAGTCATCAGTTGCAGGCTACAATTTAGCTATTAACTTGACCATAAGTGGCAATGATGAAGAAGCGGTTGAGGTCTTCAAAAAAATGGTTGAGACCGATCCTTTCTATCACGGCTCATATGTTGTAGCGGGCATGTTAAATATTTTCTCAGGACGGCTTGATCAAGCAATAGTAAATTACAAAAGAAGCTATGATTTGGGTGATGTAAGCAAATCTGCTATGACCTTAACAGAACTCTATACCGACCTAGGCATGGTGACTGAAGCGAAGCAGTGGTTAAGTATTAGTGCAGAAAATAAGAAGAGTAAATCTTTTGATTTAATCTGGGCTGAGATTGCAATTTTATTTAACGCAGGTCAAATGGATAAGGCCAAGCAATTGATAACAGATATTGCCCTGTCTAAAGATAAAGAAGCCGGCGCAGTAATGAGTAGAATAACAGCTAATTATGCTTTAAATAATTATGCTAAGACCATCGCATCATTTGAGAAGGCTAAAGATATATCTAAGACTTGGAAGAAAGAGATGTTTCAGGAGCGTTGGTTAATGAATTTAATCTATACGGCCCATGCTTATCGAAAGCTGGAACGAAATGAAGATACCGATGATCTTTTAGAGTATATAGATGATACTTATCAAGAACATGTCAAGCTTGGTTATAGAGAAGGCCCAAATCATTGGTACCTCAAAGCACTAATCGAAGCTGTTTCTGGAAATAAAGAAAAAGTATTGCCTGGAGTGCAGATCGCGATAGAAAAAGGTTGGCTAGAGCCTTGGCGTTTAGAGTTTGAGCCAATTTTGGCTGATTACAGAGCCTTGCCAGAATTTAATGATCTCAGGCAGTCACTCCAAACTAGAGCAAATATCCTAAAAGAGCAACTAACCTTCGATCGTAGATTTACGGTACTTTAGAGCGCTGGTTTAGAAAGCAGGTTTCTCTGGAGCTGCTTGGTAGCGTTCGATAGATTCAATAATCTCTTTCTTGGCTGATGCTGCATCAGCCCATCCATCAATTCGTACCCACTTAGTCTTTTCCAAATCTTTGTAGTGATCAAAAAAGTGAGCGATCTGGTCTAGAAGTACCTGTGGCATTTCTGTGTGTTCAGTAATTCCACGATAGTTATAGCACAGGCTGTCTTCCGGAACGGCTAGGAGCTTCGCATCAGGACCTGACTCATCAGTCATGTTTAAAACGCCAACTGGGCGGCATTGAATTACTGACCCAGGAACAATTGGGAACGGTGTGGGTACAAGTACATCTACTGGATCGCCGTCTTCAGATAAAGTATGTGGTACGTAACCATAGTTACATGGGTAGTGCATACAAGTAGACATAAAACGGTCAACAAACATTGCACCTGATTCTTTATCCACTTCATATTTCACTGGGTCAGAATGTGCTGGAATTTCAATAATTACATTGATACTTTCAGGGATATTGTCGCCAGATCTGACTTTATTAAGACTCATATTAACCTCTGTCTAGATTGTTCACAGTAGAAGGCCGCACATTATATAGATTTTTTGTGAAAAATCACCAATTATATACTGATAAACCTCAGTCTGACTTAGCAATCACAACGCTACTTTTGTTCACAAATTAATGCGTCTAAAAAAGGAAGCCTCGGCTCCCTTTGTAGTCTCTGTAGATAGTCATTATTCAGTAGTAATAATTTGACGTCTGAATAGCGATCTAGATTAGACTTTAAACTTCTTCTTGAGCTTTTTTTGAACCAAGATATTTTTGAGCTTTACATACTGAGGTAAGCCATTTTTGTACGGAGGATAGTCTTCACCTTCAATCAGTGGTGATAAATATTCACGACAGGCTTCAGTGATGTGCATACCATCTCTGCTGATAAAGTTACGAGGCATCATCTTCTCAACATTGGCAACATCTTCAAGCATTGCTTCACCAATTGTCCAACGATATTTCTTAGTTGCTTTACGGATAATCACTGGCATGCGGGCGTTCTTTCCTTTTATAGCCAATTCAACCGCTGCTTTACCGAGTGCATAGGCCTGTTCCACATCCGTTGCCGAAGCAATGTGACGAGCTGCACGTTGTAAGTAGTCAGCAACGGCCCAGTGGAACTTGTACCCCAATGCATCCTTAACCATGTTAGCTAGGACAGGAGCGACACCACCTAATTGCTTGTGTCCAAAGGCATCAACATTTCCTGAGTCAGCAAGGAAAGTTCCGTCCTTATAGGCCGCACCTTCAGAAACTACGATGGCGCAGTAGCCAAACTTTTTAACAGAACGGTCCACTTTTTTAAGAAACTTTTCCTTATCGAAGGCAATTTCAGGGAATAGGATAATATGTGGAGCATCCCCCTGTTCTTGGGCGGCAAGGCCACCTGCTGCAGCAATCCAGCCTGCGTGACGGCCCATCACCTCCATAACAAATACTTTGGTTGAGGATTCAGCCATTGAGGCAACATCAAATCCGGCTTCCAAAATTGATACGGCAACGTATTTTGCGACTGAACCAAATCCTGGACAGTTATCAGTGATAGGTAGGTCGTTATCGACTGTTTTAGGAATACCAATACAGGTAATCTGGTAGTCCATCTCTTCACTAATTTGAGAGACTTTATGGGCTGTATCCATAGAGTCACCACCGCCGTTATAAAAGAAATAACGGATATTATGGGCTTTGAAGACTTCAATAAGACGCTCATACTCAGCTCTGTTTTCATCTAAACTCTTAAGCTTATAACGACAAGAACCAAATGCACCTGCTGGGGTATGTTTTAATCCGGAAATTGAACGCTTAGTTTCTTTGCTGGTATCGATAAGTTCTTCACGCAGTGCACCGATGATTCCATTTCTACCCGCATAAACTTTACCGATTTTTAACTTGTGAAGGCGTGCGGTTTCGATAACACCTGCAGCACTGGCATTAATAACTGAGGTGACTCCACCTGATTGAGCATAGAAAGCATTAGCTCTTCTACTCTTCATAATTGACTCCGAAATAAATATAGATTGTTGTAATAATAACTTGAAATAACCCTGACCCCAACCTCTGATTCAGGTTCATGGACATATCTAATATAATCTGTAGATATATTTCATGTAGAATTGCAGTATGTACGGTTGAAAACAAATATAATAACCCAACTAATAGACTATTCATTCAACTTCTGGGGTTAGATCGTGTCAAAAAATGCAATCACATTAGCCATTACTGGTGCATCCGGTTCGCCCTATGTCTTACGATTGATCGAGTGGCTAAATCAAAATGACTATTTGATACATCTGCTAGTTTCTGATGCTGGGCGAGTTGTTCTGGCGACAGAGGATGGAATTGAGCTTCCTAAAAGCCCAAGAAAACAGAAAGCCCGCTTAGTCGATAGCCTCGGACTAGATCCTGAACTAATAGAGTGTTGGAGTCAGAATGATTGGTCTTCACCAGTCGCAAGTGGTTCATCAGCGCCCAAGCAAATGGTGATCTGTCCTTGTTCTACCGGAACGCTTTCTGCGGTTGCTACTGGAGCCAGTAATAACCTGATAGAACGGGCCGCAGATGTCATGCTAAAAGAACGTGGAACGCTAATTGTTGTGCCACGGGAAGCGCCTTATTCTTCTATTCATTTGACGAATATGTTAGCACTTACTCAGGCAGGAGGCATTGTATTGCCTGCTAGTCCCGGTTTTTATCACCAGCCTGAAGAGATAGATGAGTTGATTGATTTTATTGTCAGTCGTATTTTAGACCAATTAGATATTAGCAATAATTTAGCCAAACGATGGGGCTATCTGGATAACAGTTAGCACCTGTCTAGGAGACAAAATTGAAGGCACTTGAAATAACCGACCTAAGCAAGTTGTATGCAAATGATGTTAAGGCCTTAAAAGGCATTAGCTTAGATGTCGAGGAAGGTGATTTTTTTGCATTGCTGGGACCAAACGGTGCGGGAAAATCGACAACCATAGGAATTATTACTTCGCTCGTTAATAAAACAAGCGGCAAGATTAAGGTCTTTGGGCATGATATCGATTCAGAGTTAACCGCTGCAAAAAGGTATTTGGGATTAGTGCCACAGGAATTTAATTTTAGTCAATTTGAAAAAGTGATTGAGATCGTCGTCAATCAGGCTGGTTACTATGGCATGCCGCGTAAGGAGTCTGTTGAACGAGCTGAAGTTGTTTTAAAACAACTGGCTTTGTGGGATAAGAAAGATACTAGGGCCAGAGAGTTATCTGGTGGAATGAAGCGACGTCTAATGATCGCCCGTGCTTTAATGCATGAACCTAAATTATTAATTCTTGATGAGCCAACTGCAGGCGTTGATATTGAAATTCGACGCTCAATGTGGGAATTCTTAAGAGCATTAAATGAACAAGGCACCACCATCGTATTAACTACGCATTATTTAGAAGAGGCTGAAAGCCTATGTCGAAATATAGCCATAATTGACGATGGAGAAATTGTTATTGATACCGATATGAAGAGCATTATTGCCAAACTTGATGTTGAGACATTGATTCTTGACACCAGCGATTTACAAGAAAAAGAACTGGATTTATCTACCTATCAAATACGCAAAATTGATAACAATAAAATTGAGGTAGATATTAAAAAGGGGCAAGGTGTTAATAAATTATTTGAGTCACTTGCTGAACAGGATATCGAAGTTACCAGCCTAAGGAATAAGGCCAACCGATTGGAAGAGCTATTTGTACGTCTGGTTGAAAATAAGAATACAGCGGAGGAGACTGCTCATGTTTAGTCATCCAAATGCAATTGCTCTTGGCAGCATCATGCGAAAAGAGATATCACGTTATACTCGAATTTGGGTACAAACCTTATTGCCATCTTCCATTACTATGACTTTGTATTTTGTGATTTTTGGAAATTTGATCGGAAGTCGAATCGGTACCATGGGTGGCTTTACTTATATGGAGTTTATCGTTCCTGGCCTAATCATGATGGCAGTGATTACCAATTCATATTCTAATGTGGCCTCATCGTTCTTTAGTGCTAAATTTCAACGATCGGTTGAAGAAATGTTGGTTGCACCTGTGCCAACAATAGTTATTTTGGCTGGATTTGTTCTCGGTGGCGCGAGCCGCGGAATATTGGTAGGTATCATCGTGACTACTGTTTCGATGTTCTTTGTTGATATTGAAATACATAATCCAGCATTGGTTGCTCTGGTGGTTGTTCTTACGTCAGTTATGTTTGCAACAGCCGGTTTAGTTAACGCAGTATTTGCTAAAACATTTGATGATATCTCGATTATTCCAACCTTTGTGCTGACACCGCTAACCTATCTTGGTGGAGTATTTTACTCTATTTCATTATTACCTGAGTTTTGGCAAACAGCCTCCAAAGGTAATCCTGTCCTATATATGGTCAATGCCTTTAGATATGGATTTCTTGGTACGTCAGATATTGATATTGGAGTAGCAATAGGTTTAATCATATTTTTTATCGTTGCTCTTTCTAGCCTGGCGATGTATCTCCTTACCAAAGGAATTGGCATAAGAAGCTAGTTAGAATAGTTCAGCCTGTACTTCATAGGTTTCTTGCTTCTTACTTTTAGAAGAGGCAGGAGGCCTTAGCTCATTGTTTTCATCGTAGCGCCACTTACACCGCTTATAGAGCACATAGGGTACTAAAACCTTGGATGTTTTATAGGCTAAATCCACTTCATGCTGGCGAAGTTTTTGTCGAACTTCTTTTAAGATAGTGTTTGATGAGATATCTGCTCGTCTATTCTTTGATAACTCAAGAGTAGCGATGAAAATGCTTTGTAAAACAGGCCCCTGTTGTAACCAAATACTGTCTTCTAGATAAAGCCGCTCACCTGATTTTTTCTCGAGAACCTTTATAAGTTGCCACTTTGCTAAGTCTTTGACAGCAGAATTAAATTTGCCTCGAGGATTAGCTATGTCCGGTTGTTTAAAATGACCGAGTACACGCTCGTAAACCCTGTCTTTTTTTCCACTGCAGCCATGACGATGTGACAGATCACTGATAGCTAGTTTCTGCCAATCATTACTAAGGCCCAGAATTTTGATCTGACTAATTATTAAATGGCGTTTCACAATAGGCTATCAACTTTTCACAATTGCCACGAATTTAAGCTAGAAATGACCCAATGTCGAGCAGATTCTTGGTATTGATTTGTTCAGTGAAATTTATTAGGCTGATAGCCTGCATTATTGGAGCACACAATAGAACATGGAACGTCTTGTGAAAAATCATATCAAAACACTGCTTTTCTCAATTGTACTATTGCAGTTCAGCACATTGTTTTCCCAGTCAGAATCAATTCTTTCAGATATGGATATTGAGCATTTTAGTATCGATGATGGATTGCCTATTAATGATATAAACTGTGTTAAGAAAGACATGTATAACGTTATATGGTTATGTACTAATGCAGGACTTGTCAGATATGATGGATATGAATTCGAAATAATTAATCGTGGAGTTAATAATGTTGCCTTAGAAAATATTTCACTACGCGTTCTTGAAATAGTTGGAAATACATTATGGGCAGGAACTGAGGGAGGATTGTACCAGTTAAAGTTGGATACAGGTGAGATTGAGTATGTTAACTTATTAAAATCGAACACAAAAAATAGCATCAAAACTTTCCACTATGATGGTGAAAGACTTTGGGTTGGAACTACTAATGGTTTATTTTCAATAAAGGATGGTGAAGTAAGCAATATATTAGTAGATGGAAATATTAGAGCAATTGAGATGGCAGAAGATAATATACTTTTATTGTCTGACTATTATACTAACGTAATTAAATTTAACATTGTTACTGGCGAATATTTTAATCTAAATAACATATCAAAGTATGTCCTAGATATTTATAAAATAAAAGATGGGTTTTTATTTGCTACCTATAATGATGGACTAATTGTATCTGATATTAATTTAAATGTCCGAGATAGACTGACTCAGTGCAAAAAGAAAAGCTGCATTTCAAGCAATTACGTACTAGATATAGCTGAACATAATAATATGATTTGGATTGGAACTAGGCGTGGTTTAGATATATATTCACAGAAGTTAGAAAAAATTGAATCTATTGACTTTAAGAAGCATATTAGTGATAAGTATTTATCGAATTATATTAGGGATATATTATTTGTAGGAGATGATATCTGGTTCGCGCTAAAGCCAGGTGGCGTATTAAATCTAAGTAAAAAAAGTATTGGAGTTGAACATCTTACTCTACCATCAGAGTACACTCAAAATATTTCAGAGTCTTCAGTATTCGCTATAGATAAAATTCAATCAGAGATTTATTTGGGTTCATATAAAGGTTTGTTTAGGTATAAAAATAATCAAGTGAGCTCAGTCGACTCGGTTAACTCAAAATTAAATACTGATGAAAAACGAATTTCTTTGTTTTGTAATATAGACAATGAATTGTTATTTATAGGAACAAGAGGGGGGGCTTTTTTATATAATGTACAAAGAGATAATCTTTCTTCAATTAAGTTAGATGATAATTCACATGAAATCAGTGCAACTTACTGTATGGAAAGTAAAACGTACTTTGTTAGTGATAATAATATTTATTCACAAACATTAGATTCATTAACACACATTGTCGATCTAAGTGCCCATGATATTAAAGTAATTAGAGCTCTTTATATAGATGATTTAAGTCTTTATATAGCATCATCAGCTGGCTTAATTAAGTATGATTTAGTTAACAATACAGTTGAAATTGTAGATGGCTTAGATAGACATACTATTTCGTATATTGGTGCCTATAACACAGATATAATTGTGGCTACTAGTTCAGGTGCTCTCTTTGAATTAGATCGTGAAACAGGCTCAGCTTTAAAAATTACATTGCCACATGCTCTAATTAGTAAAGCTATTTATGACATTGAAGTAATAGATGAAGAGTTATGGGTAACCACCTCAAATGGCATCTTTAGCTATAATATATTGACAAAAAAATACACTCATTATTCTCAATCACATGGTTTATTAGATAAAGAGTACAATTTGAGAGGAGGTTATTATGATAAAGATAGCCTGGTACTCTATGCCGCAGGCGTCTTGGGTATTTCAAAAATTGACATTGAGTTGTTTAAATCACAACGATGGAAAAATGAAACTTTAATATCAAAAATACAAGTAACTGATAACAGCGGAAAGGTCATTCGTGAGATTTATGAACCTACTACTAGCCTTTCCGTAAATGAAGGCCAAGCAATTCGAATCTTTTTAGGAAGGTTGGAGGCTGTAAATAGATACAGTTCAAATTTTAAATATACTATCAATAAAATGTTCAGTTCTTATTCCGTTGATCTTCGGGCTAATCAAAGAGCAATTAATATTCTTGATATTGATGCAAATGACTTTTCACTAAAGTTACATAACTACATTCTAGACGTAGCTGTCACTCCTTATTTTTGGAAGCGCTGGTGGGCTTTTTTAACATACCTTATACTTTTAACGCTTATAGCGTTATATTTCATTCGCCATTATCGCGAAGTTCAGGATACACAAGCCAGTGAGAAGTTTGCGAAGAGTGAACTCGATTTAAAAAGACGTCAATTAGCCAGTTTATCCCACGAGCTACGCACGCCATTAAATTCTATTATTGGAATTATCGGTGCCTCAAACTCTCTTGGAGAAGATGCACGTTATATTAAAAGCTCTGCGCATTTACTTCACTCGCTTATCGATAATGTACTTAACAGCGTTTCTTTAGATATGAGTAGCAAGATTACCACCGAAATTTCATCGTTTTCTATTGCTGAGTTGATCGGTGAAAGTATTGATATTATGTCTCCCTATCTTGATTCATCAGGGATTCATCTAGAGATGCATATCGATGACAATGTGCCAGAGTTTATTCGGTCTGATCGCACGAAACTTCAGCAAGTGTTGATTAACTTAATTAAGAATGTAATTAAACACGCTAAGACGGTGACTAGATTAGAAATAAGTATTATTAGAGTAGAAGATATACTTGAGATTAATATTTCTGATGATGGCCAAGGTATTCAACGTGGTAATGAAGATAAAATTTTTAATGTCTTCCATAAAAGCGATACAGATTCATCGGGCTTTGGCTTAGGGTTACATATATCAAAAGCGATCTGTAATACCCTAGGCGGAAATCTTTTATTAGACCTAGCCTATACCAATGGCGCTAAATTTACCATTGTAGTGCCATGTATTGAGTCTACTGAAGCAACACCTGTCCAAATAACCAAACCATCAGTGCAACCTTTGAAGCGAAATAGTTTTCTAATTTTAGAGGATGATCCGTTAAGTATACATGCGCTCAAATTGTTGTTGCGTAAGGTAGGAGTTACTGATTTTTTCATTGCTGAGAATCTTGAGTCATTTCATTCACGATCAGCTAATGAATATGATGTTGTAATACTAGATTTAAATTTTGGCCAACACATTAATGGCATCGATTTGGCGAAACAACTTAGAGAAGCAGGTCGAGATGGGTTGATATTCATTTTATCGGCAGAGTCCGATTCTGAAATTAAAAAGTTATCGATGAACTATGTCGACGACTATTTAATTAAACCACTTACTGCCGATGATCTATATCAGTTAAGTATCCTTGCTAAGCATTGAGTTGTTCTTTTAAATAATTAATGGCTTTAATGGCTGTAGAAATTGATGTTAGTAGTGCTGCTTGAGGTTCAGTATTGAGGCCTGATTTTAGGTCTTTCTCCAACTTACCAATTTCTGATGCTGCTTCTACTAATAACAGTAGCGAAAGCCCTCCTTTTATCTTATGAAGCTTGCTAAGTACTTCTTCAGTTTCATCAGTCTTATACTTAAACTGCATTTCGATAAGCTGTTTTTCGAAGATAGCTAATAGGTCGGCAATATCCTTAGAGGAATAGCCATTTGTAACAAGCTGATGGTACTCTTTCATATACTCAATAAATCCTTAAAAAACATTGACTTATAGCTGTTACTTTAGGTTAGTTATAGTATAATTGGAAGGATTTTCTTAACGGTTTGGTCTCAGTGTTGCGTAACGTATTGATTTTATTGGTATTTATTTTTGGTGGATTTGGCACTTTATTGGCTGAGTCAGCTGGAGATGTGCGCTTCACTAAATTAGATTCATATTCTTATTCATTACCCAGAGCTATTGCAAAAGATAAGTTTGGTTTTCTTTGGATAGGCACTAGCGATGGTTTGTTACGATTTGATGGGTATGTTTATAAAGAATTTATTAATAACCCTAACGATGAAAATTCTATAAGTAGTAGAAACATTCGAAGTTTATTTTATGATAGTTCTGATAGGTTATGGATCGGCACATCAAACGGTTTGAACCTTTATGATTATGATTCTAATACGTTTAAGCGCTATGACTTTGAGTCTTCAGGTGCAAATTACATATTCACGATATATGAAACATCGGATAAAACCATTTGGCTTGCAACCCAAGAAGGGGTTAAATATCGTTCTTTAAATTCACAATATTTTCAATCTATAGTCGATTACAATGATGAATTTTTACCCATACAAAAATTAGGTGCTGTCAGAACTATCTATCAAGATTCTGATGATACTGTCTGGTTTGGAACGCTCTCAAATGGACTACTTAGATATAACCCGAGAGATGACTCTGTTTATAGCTTACCCTCGAATAAAATTATTAGTAAAATTATATCTGTAGTAGAACTTACAGATTCTCAATTATTGATAGGAAGTTATGATCAAGGGCTACTAATTGTAAATAAACGAGATGGATCTTTTGTAGAAAAACCTGGAATTATTCCCACCACAGAAAATTTAAGAGTTCGCTCAATAATTAAAAGCTCTAATGGCAGCATTTGGGTTGCAACCCAAGATCATGGGTTACTTTTAATCACTGGAAACACCTCGGAATTTTTAGTAAGCGATAACTTTGATAAAAAATCACTGCCTGATAACTATGTCTCTTTTGTATATGAGCATGATAAAGACATTTGGGTTCTCACGTTAAATGCTGTTGCCGTCCATAGCAGTCAAACTAACCTAATCAGAAATTACTATAAGTCTAACAATAGGGTTGGACTTACTGAGAATAATATATTTTCTATTGGGGAACAGAAAGAAGGGGCTTTATTATTTGGAACCTATGGTAAGGGAATAGACTTAATTACAAGTGCTCCTTACACAGTCAAAAATATACCATTGGTAGACTCTACAGGGAAAATGCTAAGTGTAAATGCCAGTAAAATAATTATACAAGAAAGTACAACTTGGGTGGCTAGCTCGAATGGTATTTTATTTACAAATGACCTAGAAGTTTTCAAACGAGTACCTGGAACAGAAGGAAAGAGAGTAATGAGCTTACTCGCACATAATTCCTCCAAATTATTAGCAGGTACCACTGAAGGTTTATTTCTGATTGATACAGTTAGTAAAGAGATTCTAAATATTGAGCAATTAGATGGGTTTCAAGTGCGTGGTATTGAAAAGGCCATTGAGGATAATACTTATTGGATATTGACCCCTGATGATGGTGTTTTCAAGATTCGTTTATCAAACACTATTGAGATTATAGATAAATTTCTTATAAATGGAAGTGGTTCACTTGTAAGCATGTATGACTTGAACTCTACTAAACTATTGATAGGTACGTATAGCAATGGGTTATTAATTGTAAATAAGAACGATCAAAAAATTGAACGTAAATTTGATGAAAGTTCTGGGCTTCCTAGTAATAGGATTTTTACTGTTAGCACTGACTTATCAGGAAATTATTGGTTATCTACCTTAAAAGGTATCGTAAGAATTGATAGTTATAATTATAAGATTGATGTATTGAAACAGTCTAATGGTCTACAGTCCAAAGAATATAATGTGGGGGCGTTTTACACTGATTCATTTGGTAGATTTTATTATGGTGGCACGAATGGAGTATCTTCTTTTTTTCCTCAGCGATTATTTCAAGGAAATACAGCTCCTAAGGTTTATTGGAGTAGTATTAAGATATTGGAGGAAGGAGAGTATAAAGATTTAACAAATTGGCAGGATCGAATTATTGGGGCATTACCTATCGCCACTAGGTTGAACTTAAATTACAACGATAAAATTCTTTTAGAGTTTTCAACAGATCAGGTAGTAACATCTAAAGACATAAAGTATTTAACTAGATTGAATAGCGACGATGATTCTAAGTGGATTAAGCGTACAGTTGAAAACCGTCTTCTAGATATATTCTTGTTGCCCAGTGGCGATTACATTTTTGAAGTAAAGGCATCACTTAATGGCTATGATTGGTCTGAACCACTCTCTATTCATATAAATAAAGCACCTCCACCATGGCTTACTTGGTGGGCATTTTTAGGCTATGTGTTTGCACTATCATTATTAGCGTCATTCTTTATTAGAAAGCAACTACAAAAGAATTTAGAGCAACAGCGCATTCAAAAACTAATAGCTGATAGTGAAGAGCGACTCAAATTAGCACTTTGGGGATCCAGAGATGAATTATGGGACTGGAATTTAATTTCAGGGAAAATTCATAGATCAAATACTTGGGGTATATTGAATTTCCCAAAACGAGATTCAGATGAAAATGGCAACAACAGCATTTTTAGAAATGTACACCCTAAAGATCTCCCTGTGGTCAGAGCTTCTTTGGACGATCACAGAAATGGTTACACAACACATTACGAAGCAACATATCGTGTTAAGGATAAAGATGAAAACTGGGTTTGGATCTTAGATAGAGGAAAAATTGTTGAGCATGATGCTGATGGTAAACCCCTACGTATGTCCGGTACCATTCGAAATATTACGGATATTAGAGATACACAGGAGCAGCTGGATCTAATTGCTAAAGCTTTTGAAAATACCTCTGATGGCGTATTTATTTTAGATCGAGAGTTTAAATACCAAGCGGTAAATAAGTCTTACGAAAAAATAACTGGATTTAGGGCCAGTGATCGCAAGAATAAAGTCTTCGATGTGCATTCTGAACACAAAACTTCTCAAGAAATTTTACAACAGCTTCGACAAACATTGGTGTTAGAAGGTGCATGGCAAGGTGAGTTGGAGGATACAAGAACCTCGGGCGAAACCTATACCATTGAACTAAAACTGGATGCCGTTAAAGATAGACTGGATGATATAAGTCATTATGTCGGCGTATTTTCCGATATCACCTATCGTAAAAAAGCGGAACAAGATTTACGTCGTATGGCGAATTTTGACCAATTGACGGGACTTCCTAACCGCTCATTATTCCAAGACCGTTTAAAGCATGCGATCGATCTTTCTGACCGAACCAGCAAACAGCTTATTTTGCTGTTTATTGATTTAGATAATTTTAAAGTAGTAAATGATTCTTTAGGCCACAGTATCGGCGATAAACTATTAAGTAAGGTAGCTGAAAGAATATCAGTCTGTGTTCGTAATAATGACACAGTGGCAAGATTGGGTGGTGATGAGTACACCATATTATTAGAACAGGTTGAAGGCCCAATTGTTGGTACTCGGGTAGCCGATAAAATTTTAGAAGCACTTGCCAGACCATTTCGTATCCAAGGACATGAGCTAGTTATTGGCTGTAGTATAGGTATCGCATCCTATCCAGAGGATGGGGGGGATGTAGAGACGCTATTAAGAAATGCAGATACGGCGATGTACTCAGCAAAATATAAGGACAAGAATAACTATCAGTTCTTTACTGACTCCATGAATAAAAAAGCCAATACCCGGTTAGAAATGGAGCACGAGCTTAGAAAGGCCATTCCAGCCGGCGATATAAATGTAGCTTACCAAGCAAAAATTGATTTAGTTTCTGGGAAAATTCTAGGGTGTGAAGCATTAGCTCGCTGGAGTCACCCAGATTTGGGCCATGTTCCGCCTGATGAGTTTATTGCGCTTGCAGAAGAAACGGGCTTGATTTACTCCCTAGGTGAGTCCGTACTAAATCAGGCCTGTAAAGCGACCAAGGATTGGCGAGTCAATAGTGATTACAATGGCCGAACGGCTGTCAACCTATCTACTATGCAATTCAGACAGTCAGATTTAGTAACTGTTATTGAGTCAACCCTGTTAAGGCATGGACTATCCGGCAAAGACATTGAGCTTGAAATTACTGAAGGTATGTTGGTCAAAAATCCTGAAAGTGCTATTCAGATTATGAAGGCATTACGAAATAGAGGGTATCACCTATCGATTGATGATTTTGGTACGGGTTATGCTTCATTGGCCCAGTTAAAGAATTTTCCCATTAATACTTTAAAGATCGATAAAGCATTCATTGACGAAATTACAGAATCTGATAAAGATGCCAGTGTGGTTAAAGCCATCTTAAGTTTGTCTGAGAACTTGGGCCTAACCACAGTAGCTGAGGGCGTAGAACACATTGAGCAGGCTCAACTCCTTTCAACCATGGGGTGCAATGTCATTCAGGGCTATGTTTATTCTAGACCTGTAAATGCAGAAGAATTTCAAAAATTGCTCGTTAATAATTTGACGCTCGATCAGTTGGTCGCAGCCAATAAGAATAAAATACTCGATTTTCCAGCTTAATTCACCATTTTAACGCCAAATATTTGTCAAAATAACCTCAATACGTCAAAAACTAATGGTTTGAATATCTATCTCCTTTGATATTGTTTACTTGCTCCAAATTAGGGGTGGAGCAAAATCGATCGTAAACATAGGAGAAAATCATGATTGAAGCTATACTTGGACTATTCGCACTTTTGGGTTGTGGACTTGGAGATGGTGAGGTGCCTAAAGGTGTAACCCTCGAACAAGCACCACAACAAATTATCAGAGCTATTGATTCACCAGAATTAATGGGTTTTGATAGTTTAGAAGCCCATCGTGCAGATGAGTGGTTCGTATAATATTTATCTGTTTGTTTAAAGATAATATTTATACTAATTAAGTCATTGAGTGCAGTTTACTCAATGGCTTTTTTATTTTCATTGAGTTAATTTCTTTTCTTACTTTCAGTCTTTGGTTATAGTTCATCTCTTTGTACAGGAGAGCTGAATTGAGCAACCTAACCGACCAAATATTAGTAATGTTAAAAATGCAGGAATCTATGAATCTAAAAGTTCATAGCAATTGGCGTGAACAGGCCTTTGAATGGTATCGCGCTATTTGGGTTGAATGTGCAGAAATGCTCGATCACTATGGTTGGAAGTGGTGGAAGAAGCAAGAAGCGGATATGCCTCAAGTGCATTTGGAACTGGTTGATATCTTCCACTTTGGTTTGAGTGCCAAATTAATGGAGAATGATAACCTCGAAGAATTATCGAATGAAATTTCTACTGCCATATCTCATCAAGAAAACCACACAGATTTTAAACTAGCGCTCGAGGCCCTTGCAGAACATACCCTAAGGTTCAAAGAGTTCAATATGTCTATTTTTGCCTCATGTCTAACTCTTTCTGAATTAAGTACCGATGATCTGTATAAGCAGTACGTTGGTAAAAATACCTTGAATTTTTTCCGTCAAGATCACGGATATCAAGATGGTAGCTATAAAAAGATATGGAATGGCAAAGAGGATAATGAGTACCTCGTTGATATAGTTGCTGATTTGTCACCGGATTTGGCAGATTTTCAAGAGCAGGTGTATCAGCAGTTAGAACAGAACTATCCTGATTAAATAATTCAGATTACCTATACTACTGATATGAATATCCCACCCAATAGTTCACTTCTGGTTGATGGCAATGCCTATATGTATCGCTTTTTTTATGGACGCGAGCCAAGGTATAACCATGAGGGTAGGGCGACACATGTAGTTTATAACTTCATGTCTTTTGCGCGACGTCTCGTTCAATTTCAAAAGCCGAGAAGGCTGGTCTTTGTCTTTGATGCGCCAGGTGATAACTTTCGTCATGAGCTCTACTCTGATTATAAATCACATCGTGATCCCATGCCTGATGAATTAAGACATCAAATCGATGATATAAAACAAGCCATTAGATTACTAGGTATTCCATTAATTGAAATGCCAGATGTTGAAGCTGATGATGCAATCGCATCGTTATCAACCTTACTTTCAGCCCTAGATGAGCGGGTGTTTATATACTCTTTAGATAAGGATCTGCTTCAACTAGTCAATGACAAAGTCCATATGGTGAACGATCGCAAAGGGATTGTTATGGATGGTGACTTTGTTATGGATAAGTATGGTATTGAGCCTCATCGAATTGTTGAACTCCTTGCACTTACTGGGGATGAAGCAGACAATATTCCAGGTGTAGCAGGAATAGGACAGGTGACTGCTGCAAAACTGATTAACCAATGGGGTGATATCGAAAACATTATCACCAATGCACATTGGGTGAAGGGCGTTGTGGGTAATAAATTAAGAAAGGGTACCGAGGATTTGAGGTTGAGTTTAAAGCTTACCAAACTAAAAGAAGATCTATTTTCTGAAGAAATATTACCCCATATTGAATTTGTTCCTGAGGACAAAGCATCGATACATACATTTTGTAAACAAATGGGTTTTATAGAATGATCATCCCTCATAAAGAGATACAGCCTGAAACGCTCAATTCTTTAATTGAAGAATACGTACTCCGTGAAGGCACGGACTACGGAACCTCTGAGGTATCTCTAGATACTAAGGTTAAGCAGATACTTTCGCAGCTTGATGATGGTAAGTTAGTGATTACTTATAGTGAGTTGCACGAGACCTGTAGCATATCGCCAAGCAAGGCCTTTAGTTAGCCCGTTTTTTTTAGATAAATCGCTATCTCATTAAGTGCTAATGTTAAATTCTGTACTATACTTTCAGATATGAAAGCAGAGTAGGTGAGCGTTGATGATTCCTGACAGTGTAACTAAAATTTTAAACAATGGCGCTGGGCCGTTATCAACTTCTGAGCTACATATTGGTGAAGCACTCAAGGTGATGGAGCTAGAGTTGTTTTGTGAGCTTAACGATTGCTATTTTGAGCTCGATAATAAACCGCAAGAGATTGACTCCGGTTTATTACGTGAGATTGCTGAAATTCAATGTGCGCTTGATATCGTGCAATCAGCTAAATCTGTGGATGAACAATTAACGGTGTATAATATCTTAAAAAATATAGAGCCATAGGCAGGCAAGAGCACTATCTTCAACTACGTTTTATGAGACTCACTAAATTTCTTGGATTGTTAATACTTATTATCACTTGCTGGACATCAATCAATGCCCAGATATTTATCTGTGTCGATGGCAATGGCCAAAGGCATTATTCAGATAAGCGCTGTCCGACGAGTAAAGGTCAGAAAACTGAATCATTCAGTGAAAAAGGCAAGATTGTTCCTCCCAAGAGTGTCACTGTTTTCACTGCGGCTATAAAGTTAGTTAAACAAAGCTTTGCACTTTTAACCATTTATGAGCCAACCAACGATACCTATCAAAGCCTCTATCAGCGTTCATTACAGATAGAGTTAAAGCATCAACGTTTTATCTCGTCGCCAAATCGCCGCAAATTTAATCGCTACAACCCCTTTGGCATGGATCTGCAAACTCGGATTATTACGAACCTTAGCGAGGCCTGTCGTGTAAAGAGCTATATGACCATTTGTTCTACACTTGAAGGGAATCCCTGGATCGCAACACTAGAAAATGAATATTCATCGCAAACCACCGAGGCAAGTCACGACGTTAATAAAGAACAGCGCGATAAGCTCTGTAAGAAAGCGACTAATGCGCACTCTGGCGGTGTAATCAGTAACTCGATGCTTGCATATTTTTGCAAGACTCAATCAACCTAGATGGCTGCACATCTTAAATACACAGTGGTACCGCTCTATGCCATCGTTGTCCAATCAGTCTATCTATTGAGTAAAACTGGCTGTACTCTAGAGTTCATTATTGAACAAAATATACGATCGATATGTCCCTGACTTACCACCCTCGAACAGCAACAGCCATAATCATAGCGAATATGATCGGCACCGGAGTATTTACTAGCCTGGGGTTTCAGTTACTTGGAATAGAATCTAGCTTTGTTATTTTGATGTTGTGGGTGGTTGGTGGAATAACTGCGTTGTGTGGTGCGTTAACCTATGCTGAGCTAGGCGCTAGCCTGCCAAGATCTGGAGGTGAATATAACTTTTTGTCTCATATTTACCATCCAATTGCTGGTTTTACGTCGGGCTGGATTTCTTCAACCATAGGGTTCTCAGCTCCAACAGCTCTAGCTGCAATCACCTTTGGTAAATATCTTGCATCAGTTTTTCCAGTCTTATCCGATCAGTGGTTAGCAATCGGTATTTTATTATTAATGACCATTGTTCATGCGACCAATAGAAATAATAGTGGTGCCATTCAACAAATTTTTACGCTTTTAAAGGTGGCGTTAATCATCGTCTTTTGTATTGTGGGGATTTCATTTGTTGCGGAGCCCATTCCACTTAAAATTGTTCCATCAGTGCCTGACATAGAGCTAATATTTAGTGGTGTATTTGCGACCTCATTAATTTATGTGAACTATGCTTACAATGGATGGAATGCGGCAACCTATATTTCTAGTGAGCTTGAGAATCCACAAAAGTCACTACCTAAAATTCTGATAACAGGTACAGCCATTGTTACGCTTTGTTATGTGGCATTAAATTATACCTTTCTTTATACCGCACCAATTGATGCCTTAAAGGGTAATGTTGAAATCGGTGTCATTTCAGCTCAGTATATTTTTGGTAGTACTGGTGCCCTAATCATGGGGACAGTCATGTCACTTTTGTTAGTTTCCACGGTTAGCGCCATGACCATCGCTGGACCGAGAGTTCTACAGGTTATCGGTGAGGATTTTAGTATTTTTAAGCTATTGGCCAAAACAAATAAAGACGGAATTCCTGCTCGTGCTATCTGGTTTCAGACGAGCCTGGCACTAATTTTTATTCTCACCTCATCATTTGAATCGATTCTCATTTTTTCTGGCTTTGCACTGGCTATAAATAATTTCTTTGCTGTAGCAGGAATATTTGTTCTTCGTTGGCGTCAGCCAGATTTGGAGAGACCTTACAAGACTTGGCTTTATCCATTTCCTCCATTGATCTATCTAAGTATCACAATTTGGACGTTGGGATATTTATTAATAAACCGCTCAACAGAGGCTTTAGCCAGTCTTGCGATTATTGCGTTTGGCGTTCTATTCTACTTTCTCAGTGTAAAAATAGAAAAAAATACTCATCTTTAGCCTTTTAATAACATTGCATCTGTATTAATATAGCCGTTTAGACGTCTATATGGCTTTGCGCTGATGTTGCCAGATAGACAATTACTCGTTTTATATTGGATTTGTTGAGAAAGAAAGTATGCCTTTAAATATTCCGGATAATTTACCCGCGGGTAAAACCTTAGCTAAGGAAGACATATTTTTAATGCCGAGCTCAAGGGCGGTACATCAAGATATACGTCCACAGCATATTTTAATGTTGAATTTGATGCCTAAAAAAATTGAGACGGAAACTCATTTCCTAAGATTGCTTTCTAATAGCCCGCTTCAAATTGAGTTTGAGCTATTACATATTGAGGAGCATACCTCCAAAAATACACCTATAGAGCACACCAATACCTTTTATAGAAGATTTTCAGAGATAAAGAATAACAAGTACGATGGCCTGATTATTACTGGTGCACCACTTGGCAAATTTGATTTTGATGAAATTAGTTATTGGCCTCAATTACAAGAGATTATGGATTGGAGCCAAACACATGTGACATCGACCATGTTTATTTGTTGGGCTGCATTAGCTGCAGCCTGGCATCTATACGGAATTCCTAAGACCACGCATAATGATAAACTGTTCGGTATATTTGAGCATCGTAGCATCCAGGCACATCATCCTTTATTGCGTGGAGGAGATGATATCTTTTGGGCGCCTCATTCAAGAAATGGAGCCATCGAAAAATCATTCATTGAAGCGCATGATGAGCTTGAGCTGTTGGCTGATTCTGAATTAGCCGGAGCTTACTTATTTGCGTCTAAAGATAATCGACAATTTTTTGTGTTAGGTCATGCTGAATACGATCCGCTGTGCCTCAAGAATGAGTATTTAAGAGATTTAGAGGCGGGCATAAATCCCAGTATTCCAGAAAACTACTTTCCAGATAATGACCCAAGCCAAACACCAATAGTGCGTTGGAGAAGCCATGGCAACCTGATGTTTACTAATTGGCTGAATTATTTTGTTTACCAAAAAACACACTTTAAGAGAGAGCTGATTGGCACTTAATAGCAATTATAAATACATCTACATTAAGAATTGCTGATATATATAGTAGCTCAAAAGTACGTATTTATTAGCGTTACTGGCAAAGTTACAAAAATACGTCAGTATTTATTAATATCGCTCTTGATGTGGCTGACATATTCAGTGATAATTACGCGGGTATAAATGTTACAAAGAATTACCAATAATAATAAATGGCAAATTAATAAAGCCAATTTATTAAAACAACCGGGGATAGCAACATATGAATAGCAAACTTTCTAAAGCTGTTAAACTAGCTTTGTTAGCTTCTCTTTCTACATCTCTTGCCTTTTCAGCGAATATTTTTGCTGCTGAAGACACAGAAGATGCAAAAGAAGAAACTACAGAAGCTGTAGAAGAAAAAGAAGAAGAGCGAGGCAATAAGATTGTCGTGACAGGCTCTCGTCTTCAAAAAGAAACTTTTGACAGTATTTCACCACTTCAGGTAATTACTACGGAAGAGACATTGGATGAAGGTCTTTTAGACACAGCATCTATTGTTCAAAATGCCGTATCTTCATCTGGCCAACAGATTGACTTAACCTTTTCTGGATTTGTGCTAGATAATGGTCCTGGTGCTTCTACAGCAAACTTAAGAGGTTTGGGTTCTAGTAGAACATTGGTTCTTTTAAATGGTAGACGTTTAGCACCTTCTGGTGTTGAGGGCGCTCCGAGTGCTCCAGATTTGAACTTGATTCCTTCAGGTTTATTACAACAATATGATTTCTTAACAGACGGTGCTTCTTCTGTATACGGATCTGATGCTGTTGCTGGTGTTGTTAACGCCCAGTTAAAGAAAGATTTTGATGGTTTTGAGTTTAACGTATTTGGCAGAATGCCAGATCAACCAAACGGCGAAGAGTACACAATTTCTGGTACTTGGGGTAAGAACTATGACCGTGGCTTTATCGGTGCTGGTATTGAATATTTCAATTCAGATGCTGTTAAGGTTTCAGACCGTCGTTGGACTGCAGACTGTAATAAAAATGCTGAAATAGATGAGAACGGCAATGTGCGTTCAAACGATCTATATTATTCAGTAGTTCTTGGTCAAAGAAATGATCCTAGAGGTTGTTTACCAACTCGATTAGTAGGCAGAGTTTATGTTCCTACAGCTGCTGGAAGTATTTATTATACTCCTGGTACTTCTAACGGTGGTTGGGGCAATTTCTCTGAAGCAACTCTCTACGGTGTGAATGTAGATAGTGATGGAGACGGCGTATCTGATGTGAGCTATGTTGATTACTCACCAAATGCTGATCCTAACTTCAATAGAACACGTGACTTATATCCACAACAGGATAGATTAAGTCTGATGTCTTATGGTGAGTATACTTTTGATACTGACTCAAATCTTACCGCTTATTTCGAAGCTGGTTATAATAGACGTACATTTGAAGTGACTTCTGGTCAGCCTCAATTGTTCCCTACTGTTCCTGCTGATAACCCTTATAACCTATGTAACCCAGCTGCTATAGGCGGCGTGGACTGTGGTTTGGCGGAAGATGCGTTACTTGATAACCCTGCTTATGTAGCGGCATTTACAGCATACTATACGCCTTATTATGGGCCTGTAGTACCAGGTAACTTTGGTCTACATAATGGTGCCTTAGGTGCACTATGGACTCAGCCTATTGTTGCTGTTCAAGGTGATCGTAACTTCACTGAAACTGAAATGGAACAGACACGTATTGTTGCTGGTGTAACTGCTGACCTTCCTTGGAATTTCAGTGGCATGCCTGACTGGCGTATGGACGCTTTTGTAAGTCATACATCTTCAGATGGTGTTTCTCATCGTACTGGTATCCGTCAAGACCGCCTAACTCAAGGTCTAGATGCTGAAGTAGTCAATGGCGAAGTAGTATGTCGTGATACATCGAATGGTTGTGTGCCAATTAACCTATTTGCACCATCATTATATACTGGTGTAGTGGGTGATTTTGCCACTCAAGCTGAGCGTGACTTCCTATTTGATAGCCGTGATTTTGATACTAACGTAACTCAGACTTTAGCTTCTGCATTCGTTAATGGTAGTTTAGCAACTTGGCCTGCTGGTGACGTAATGGCTGGTTTTGGTGCTGAGTACCGTGTAGACAAAATTAACTCAATGCCTGATGACATCGCACGAGATGGACTGTTCTTTGGTTTCTTCTCTGATGGTGGCGCTTCAGGTGACCGTTGGGTACGTGAGTATTTCGCAGAATTATTCTTACCACTATTAAGTGGAGTACCTGGTGCTGAAGAACTGAATGTAGAACTATCAGGCCGTTATACTCGGGATGAGTTCTATTCTGCAGCGACTACACGTTCGATTAAAGTAGGTTGGAGACCAGTTAGCTCGTTACTTTTGAGAGCAACACAGGGTACTTCATACCGTGCTCCAAACTTACGTGAGCTGTTCTTAGAAGGTTCAACTGGTTTCTTAACGCTGACTGACCCATGTGCAGTTCCTGGAGATGCAATTGATATCTTAACAGGTGGTTATAACCCTGCATTAGATACTCGTTCTCCTGAAATATTTGCTAACTGTTTAGCTCAAGGTGTTGATCCAACTGGTGCAATTAGTACTGGTATTACAACCTTTAGTACTGAAGTACTAACAGGTGGTGCTCAAGATATCTCTGAAGAGCGTTCTACTTCAGAAACTTACGGTTTTTCTTGGGAACAGCCGTTTTCTGATGACTTCCAGTTATCTGTAGGTGCGACTTGGTACGATATTAGTATTGATAATACAATTATCTCGCCCGGAGCTCAGTTCATTATTAATGACTGTTATGGAAGAGCTACTCTAGACAGCACTTTCTGTAGCCGAATTACTCGTGATCCAAATGACTTTACTTTGAGTCTTGTTGACCAAAGCTTCATTAACCGTGATAACGAACGTGTTCGTGGTGTTGATGTAAATCTTAACTTTGGAACGACTATCGATACTTTCGGAACTTCAGTTCGTTATACATTTGATTTACTTGCTAACCATCCTCACGAGCGTTCATACACGTTCCTCGATGAAGATACTGGTGCAGCAACTTATGATGATGTAGTAAGTGAATTTGGTTACCCTGAGTGGAGAGCAAATGCTCAACTAGGTGCGCGTTTTGGAAACTGGCGTCTATCTTGGACAGTGAGATACACAAAGGATGTCGCACAAGACGAAGCCTATGTAGATCCATTCTCTGATATATATGACTCTCAAGGCACTGGCTTTACAGGTGATACTTGTGAAGGACCAACTGCTGGTGACGTATCATGTGCTGACATTGGTTATGCAGATGACTACATCCTTCATTCATTGGGTGTAACATATATTGCAGATACATGGTCTCTACGTGTTGGTGCTCGTAACGTCTTTGACGAAGAGCCTCCTTTCGTAGACGGTAACGAAGTTTCAGCATTAAACAATGCGCCAATTGGTTACGGCTATGACTTGAACGGTAGAACTTTCTTTGTGAGCTTTTCTACATCGCTCTAAAATTTAGTTCTTTCGTATCAATAAAGAAAGAAGGAAAGGCCTGATTCTCATCAGGCCTTTTTTGTAAGTAAATAGGGAAAATTTATGAATAAATATCTTTTTAAATTATTAACTGCAGTTCTTGGACTGAGTCTTAGTATTGGTGTAGTTGCTGAAACAGCACCTTATCCACTTGAAAATTTTGCTGCTCGTGCATCGATTCGAACTGTTTCACTATCTCCTGACGGCTCAAAGCTTTCCTTAATGAGAATTGCAGCTAGGGGTGAAAACCCAGTATTAGAAATCTATGAAACCTCTGATCTTACTAAGGCACCTTTTCGTGTAAATGCAGCTCCGATGGAAATTACAGGATATTACTGGGTAAGTAATACCAATATTGTAATGACCTTTCGACAGAAAGTTCGGGATAGAATTGAAGGTTTTAATCGCGGCGTTTACGAGTACTTATTTGGTAAGTTGGATGTTGAACGCAAAAAAGTTCGACACTTCCGTGAACAAAGTCCAAGTATCGTAAGTATTCTTCCGACCAAACCTGAAAAAGTATTAATATCATTTCAACCTAAGGATATGGCTGGTTTAGACCCTCGATATCGTCCACTCAGTTATTATGAGTTTGATCTAAAAACTGAACGAAAGAAGTTAGTACTTAGAGGAAGTCCGTCGATTGGTGGCGTTCGTTTTGACAAAGATGGCAACCCAAGGTTGGCCACAAA
>Ga0316204_10000880_pt1 | contig 95191 bp, 73 predicted proteins | sample 6monrhotite_MG_2_FD_205661 | JGI IMG/M metagenome (GOLD analysis project Ga0316204, IMG submission 205661) | Microbial mat bacterial communities from mineral coupon in-situ incubated in ocean water Damariscotta River, Maine, United States -... | ecosystem: Environmental > Aquatic > Marine >... | reverse complement strand
CGATATATTGGTTATCGTTTTGGTCCCAAACGTGTGAGCCTTGGCCTCGCACGGGGATAACGGCAGAAGGAGCATAATTGGGTACCATTACTTCATCGAATAATGCGCGGGTGGCTTTAATTGGATCTGACATTGTTTAACCTTTTAAATTTTTATAATAATATTAGGTATTATTACCAATATAATTGTCAATTTGAAGTGTAATTTTTGGCAAATTAGTGGTATAAATTGATCAATTTGATAGCTGGTATTGCCAAAATGATAAATGAAGCAGAGCAACGGTTAATAAACCTACTAAAACAAGATGTGCGGGCAAGCATTTCAGATCTTGCGCGGCAACTCAATATTTCTCGTGCAACAGTACAAGCACGTATCAATAAGCTTGAAAAAGCGGGTGTGATAAAAGGTTATAGCTTGGAATTAGGGAAAGATTATTTACAAAGTTTTATTACTGCGCATGTACTAATTGCAGTACAACAAAAGCTGTCGAGTAAAGTAAGTGCGGAATTATTGCGTATTGAACAAGTAAGCGAAATACATGCTATAAGTGGTGACTATGATGTTATTGCGGTAATAAAAGCGAAAAATACCGAAATGCTGAGCCGCGTATTAGATGATATTGCAATGCTTTCTGGTGTTGAACGAACCAATTCTTCAGTAATTTTAGAAACGAAAAAGAATAGTTTGTAGGTGTTTAATTAATTGGTGTTTGTTTTGTGGCGCGCTGGATGTTTTGGAAATTTTGGATACTGAAACAGGCGCAACATAAAAAAGGATGCCGAAGCATCCTTTTATGTTCAACATATTAAAATGTGAATTATTTCTTCGCAGCAGCATTACGCTCTTTAACTTCAGCAATAACTTGCTCTGCCACATTATTCGGACAAGGCATGTAGTGTGAGAATTCCATAGAGAATTGACCACGACCTGATGTCATTGTACGTAAGCTTCCGATATAACCAAACATTTCAGAAAGTGGTACGTCAGCTTTAATGCGAACGCCAGTTACACCCGCTTCTTGATCTTTGATCATACCGCGACGACGGTTTAAATCACCAATAACATCACCAACGTGATCTTCAGGTGTAAACACATCAACTTTCATAATAGGTTCGATTAACTGCGCACCAGCTTTAGGAATTGATTGACGGAATGCGCCTTTAGCAGCAATTTCAAAGGCAACAGCAGATGAATCCACCGCATGGAAACCACCATCATACAATTCAACTTCAACATCTAATACTGGGAAGCCGGCTAAAACACCTTCATCCATCATAGATTTAAAACCTTTCTCAACGGCAGGGAAAAATTCTTTAGGAACGTTACCACCAACAACCGTTGATTTGAACGTAAAACCTGAGTTTGGCTCACCAGGACGAATACGGTAATCAATTTTACCAAATTGACCAGAACCACCAGATTGTTTCTTATGAGTGTAACTATCTTCAATTTCTTGAGTGATCGTTTCACGGTAAGCAACTTGAGGTTTACCAACGGCTAAATCAACACCGTAAGTACGTTTTAAGATATCAACTTTAATATCTAAATGTAATTCACCCATACCCTTAAGGATGGTTTCACCACTGTCTTGATCTGTTTCAACTTGGAAAGTAGGATCTTCAGCAACCATTTTACCGATAGCGATACCCATTTTCTCTGAGCCGCCTTTATCTTTTGGTGAAACAGCAATTGAAATTACTGGTTCAGGGAAAACCATTGCTTCTAAAGTCACAGGGTCTTTTGGATCACATAAGGTATGACCCGTTTGAACGTTTTTCATACCGACGATAGCAAGAATATCACCCGCTTCTGCATGAGATATTTCTTTACGATCATCTGCTTGCATTTCAACCATACGACCAACACGTTCAGTTTTACCCGTGAACGAGTTAAGAATAGTGTCACCCTTGTTCAATTCACCTGAGTAAACACGAACGAAAGTTAAGGCACCAAATCGGTCATCCATAATTTTGAATGCTAATGCTTTAAAGGTTTCTTTGTTGTTTACAAGGGCAAATTTACCAGTAGGTTCACCAAATTCATCCGTTAATGGTTGTGGGTTAACTTCTTGTGGTGCCGGTAAATAATCAACTACCGCATCTAATAAAATTTGCATACCTTTGTTTTTGAATGCAGAACCACAGAAAGTTGGGAAGAACATTATTTCGCGAGTACCTTTACGAATACAAGCTTTAATTTGTTCATCAGTAGGAGTAAGTTCCCCTTCCAAATACTCCATTAATAAATCTTCATCAGCTTCTAATGCTGTTTCAATTAATTGTTCACGGTATAAAGCAGCATCATCAACCATATCGGCAGGAATATCTGTAATTTCGTAGTTTTCTGGAAGACCTGTATCATCCCAGATGTATGCTTTTTGCGTTAATACATCTACAACACCAACAAATTGATCTTCTTCACCAATCGGTAAAGTCATGATAAGAGGGCGTGCACCGAGTACGTCTTGAACTTGTTTCGTTACACGATAAAAGTTTGCGCCTAAACGGTCTAATTTATTTACGAAGATCAAACGAGCTACTTTTGAGTCGTTGGCATAACGCCAGTTAGTTTCTGATTGAGGTTCAACACCACCAGAACCACAGAATACACCAATACCACCATCTAACACTTTTAATGAGCGGTAAACTTCAACAGTAAAGTCAACGTGACCAGGAGTGTCAATTACATTTAAACGGTGTTTTTTCCATTCACAAGTTACCGCAGCAGATTGGATAGTAATACCGCGTTCAGCCTCTTGTTCCATGAAGTCAGTAGTAGACTCACCATCATGAACTTCACCGATTTTGTGTATCATACCCGTAAGTTTTAAGATACGTTCTGTAGTCGTGGTTTTACCCGCATCAACGTGCGCGAAAATACCAATGTTTCTGTATTTATCTAAATCTGCCATTTTTTTGGTTTCTCTGTTTATGTAAATCAATTTAAAAATTTGCGCGCGAGTATACCACTTTGCAAATTAAACGGACATATAAATCGTAAAAATTTTGTAGCAATGTATATTATTTAGGCAATGAAATTGGCTAATTAATGTACGGTTAATGAGTTGGTTTGTTCAAAATTCGCAAGTACAGTAAAAAGTTGTTCAATTTTTTTTACTAAAGCAATTAATAACGCTTGGTCTGATTTTTCTTGCCAGACTAATAAATTATCGGCAATTTCTTCAACGTATGGTTGGAAAGTATCTGCGCTGCACTTAAATCCGGCTTCTTTAGTAAATACAGATTTAAAGGAAGCTTTGCCATTTTCACGTAAATCGGCCAACGTTGCATCAGCAACAAGTGAACGTTTTAATATTTGTGAAATGTTATCAATTAATTGTTGGTTAATGTTGTCAGTCATAATGTCTATTTTCGTATGTGTGTTTTGTTATTGATGTTTTGTATTAATTGCAACCAATACCTTTTATGTGTTGGCACATAGTTTACTTATGCTTCGGCGGTTTAAGTTAATACGATAAAATCAGTTGCATTATGCCAGAGATATCGGCGTTTTGTTAGCTTCTCCGGCAATTTCTCGTACTAATTTTGGCACTAAAAATCCAGGTAAACGAGCGAGTAATGCTTTATAAAGAGTAATAGCGTGTTGTTCTTCAACCCCAAAATGGGCTGCTCCTTGTACTTTATCAAGTAAATGCAAATAATAAGGTTGAATGCCACAATCAAAAGACTTTTCACTTAACTCGCTTAATGCTTCAATATTATCGTTTACGCCTTTTAATAAAACGCTTTGGTTAAACAAAGGTATACTCACCATTTTTAAAGCGGCTAATGCATTAATTAACTGCTCGTTGATTTCATTAGCATGGTTAATATGAAGTACAATTGCGCATTTTAAGCGGCTTTTTTTTAAAATACTGACAAACTGTTCAGTTATTCTATTCGGAATAACAACAGGTAAACGGGTATGAATACGTAAACGACTTAAATGAGGAATTTTTTCAAGTTGATAAATCAGCCAAGCTAAATGATCATCTTTAGCCATTAAGGGATCGCCGCCGCTGAAAATTACTTCATTTATTTCTTCATGTTTGCGAATGTAGGTTAATGCTTCTTGCCAATGTTGTTTATTTGGGCTGTTATCTTGATAAGGAAAATGACGACGAAAACAATAACGACAATTAATCGCACAGCCAGTTTTTACTATCATTAACACTCTATGCTTATATTTATGCAACAAACCTGTCGCGACGGTATCGTGTTCAGCTAGTGGATCTTGGCTAAAGCCATCAACCTCGATAAATTCATCTTCGAGTGGCATAACTTGTTGTAATAATGGATCGTTAAAATTGCCTTTTTGCATGCGCATAATAAATGGTCGAGGCACCCGCACAGGGAAAAGTTGCCGAGCATTAAAATGTTGTTGATAGGCATTAGCATCGATATCTAGCATTTCTAATAACTGTTTAGGATCGGTTACTACATTTGCTAATTCTTTTTGCCAACAAGTGTGCAAATTTTCATGGATTTGGGTTATTATCTGCGGCAATTGTTTTTCCACTTCTTAAGATCAGAGTTAATAAAGATAAATTATTATGGCTAATTTCAGTACAAACCAATTTAAAGCCGGGCTTAAAATAATGCTTGATGGCGAACCTTGCAACATTCTTGAAAACGAAATTGTAAAACCAGGCAAAGGACAAGCCTTTAACCGAGTAAGAATTCGTAAACTTGTTTCCGGTAAAGTTTTAGAAAAAACTTTTAAATCGGGCGAAAGTGTTGAAGGTGCAGACGTAATGGACAGCGAATTAGCTTACCTTTATGCCGATGGCGAATTTTGGCACTTTATGAACAACGACACTTTTGAGCAAATTGCTGCCGACGATAAAGCTATTGCCGATACTGAAAAATGGTTAGTTGAAGGCGACCTTTGTACTATCACACAATGGAATGGTACACCGATTTCAGTAATACCACCAAATTTTGTTGAATTAGAAGTAACTGAAACAGATCCTGGCTTGAAAGGTGATACGGCCGGCACAGGTGGTAAACCAGCTACCTTAAATACAGGTGCGGTAGTTCGTGTTCCTTTATTTGTGCAAATTGGTGAGCGTATTAAAGTGGATACGCGTACGGGCGATTATGTTTCCCGTGCAGGAAAATAGTTTTTAAAGATGAAAAAAATGTCTTCAGTGTGTTGATTTAAATCTTCACACAAACACCCAAAGTAACCGTTTGAATTAATGTGATAAAACTAAGCGGTTTTATCACAATTTTGGTACGAGGTAGTTTATTTTTTATTCTATATTTAACACTTTTTTTAATGGTGCTAAATACGGTTCGAAGTGTCGCCATTGCTCAGTGGCACTTTTATAAATAGGTTGACGAACTTGTTCTGAGCTTGGTGTTTTAATATTACGTTTAGTTTTATGGAAATCAAGACACGATTGTTCAAAGGGTAATCCACAAAAATCAAGTATTCTTCGTACTTGTGTTTCTAAGTTATCGACGACCTCTTCATGCTTTACCGTGAGCACAAAGTTGGGTAATACTTCTTGCCAATGCGTCATTAATTTTAAATAAGCTTGATAATAACGGCCAATATCATTAAGGCTGTAGCTAAAGTCTTGCCCTTCGGCAAATAACTGCTTAAAACCGCTAAAACAACATGCCATTGGTGAACGTCTTGCATCAATTATTTTAGCATTAGGAAGTATTAATCTAATTAAGCCTATATGAAGGAAATTATTTGGCATTTTATCAATAAAGAAGGGGGCTTTTTCTCGATATACGCGTGTTTCATCAATAAATTGTTGACCAAAACGTTTAAAGTAATCTTGATTTATTTCGCTTAAATTTTTGGGATATTGGTTTTCTTTATTGCCTTGTTGATCAAAATTAACATTGCGACCTTTTAATCTTGAAGCCAAACCTAAAATATTATGTAGCTCCATAGTGCCATCGACTTGGCTGTGTGAAGCTAATATTTGTTCAAGTAAAGTAGAGCCCGCGCGAGGTAAACCAACAATAAAAATAGGATCGGGTAAGTTAAGTCCTAAATTCCCTCTATTTTTAAATAGTTCGGCAGTACAGTATTTTATTTGATCTGCTACCTGTTGTTCTATTTTATTGATGTCAAAACTATTATGGTCATACTTTAATTTATTACCTTGTTGGTAAGCTTGAAAAGCTTGCTTGTACTCCTGCCTGTCTTCAAAAGCTTTACCTATAGCAAAATGTAGTTGAACTTCATCAATAAAGGGGATGTTTTTAGTTGCTTGCTGGGTTAGCATTTGAGTTATTTCATCATCACTAAAACGGTAGGTTTTAGTGTTGGCTAAACTCCAAAAAGCATCGCCATAACTTGGGTTTATTTGATAGGCTTTTTGGTAAGCAATAACTGCTTGTTCTATATTGCCTTTGGCTTTAAGCGCATGGCCTAATTGTAAATAAAAGCCAGCAAGTTGCTTATTATTGCCTGTGGATTGAGCTGTAGCTTGTTCTATTGCTTGCTCAAATAAGGTAATAGCGTCTTCTATTTTTCCTAAACCTGCGTAAATATTCGCTTTGGCCACTTTAAAGCTTAGATTGTTCGCCTGTTCAGCGAGCAATATTTCAACTTGTTGCTCTGCGGTTTTGTATTTACCTAAACGAATAAGTAAGTTTAAATATTGAGAACGGGCATTAAGATGATTAGGCGCTAACTCAAGTGCGCTAGCAAGTAAAAATTCAGCATCGTCATAAATTTTCAGCTTAATGCCTATTTCAGCAAGCAAGCACATGCCATCAATATCGCGTTTATTGTTTTGTAAAAAATGTCGACAAATTTGCTCTGCTTTTAATAGTTTTCCTTCGTGCATTAACTCAGTTACAGCAAGTAAGGCAGCTGGTAATTTTTTTAGTTTAGCCAACTGATTTGCTGCTTGTTGTACCTTTTCTTGTTGCTCTGTATTTCGATAAATTTCAATCAATTCTTGCCAGCTGGCAACCAGGCTTGGGTTGAGTTTTACAGCCTGTTCAAAAGAAAGCTGAGCTTGTGTGGGCTGGTGTAAGGCAAGTTTGATATAGCCCTGTTCTTGATGTGCTCTACTGTGTTTTTGATTATGTTTAAGTAATTCGTTAATGCTAGATAACGCGTTAGCATAGTCTTTAGCATAACGTTGAGCAACAGCCATTAAATACCATAATTCAAGATGATGTTGAATATCGAACGTTTCTTCTAAAAGCTGTTTACTTTTTTTTATAGCGTCATTGAATTTGGCCGTTTGGATTAACTGTTGAATGGCTTTTAATTGTATTTCAATCGAGGGAAAGGGGATTTGCTTCAATGACTTGACTCCATGAAAGGTAAGAGAATACTTTACCAATAAAAAGCCGCTTAATACAAATTTTAAGCGGCTTTAATTGGTTTATAGTTTTACAAATAGATTTAACTAAAAAATTTAATAAAAATCATAAGAAAATCTAAAACCTATGGTGCGGGGTCTATTAGTTACAACTTTAGGTGTAAATTGTTGAGTATCAATATACAAATTTGCACTTTTATCGGTTAGATTGTCTATAAATAACTCAGCCTTCCATTCGTCGTTAGTTATACCAAAACTTAAGTTTGCTAAAACGTAACTATCTTGCACATAACGACCACCAGCAAATGTTTGCCCGTTACTGTCTTGATAATTTACACCTGTATAAACATCCGCTTCTTTTTGAATGCTTAAACCTGAACCTGTGCCATAAATTAAATTGGTGGCATCCTCTAGTACATAAGCATCCATGGTCATACTCGCAAGTCTGTCGCCGGTATAACTTATTGAACCATTAATATAACCAGTTATACCTTCAACTACAGGGTAATAATATTCAGCTTGTAAATTACCTGAAAATTTAGCCGAATAAGGTAGTCGGCTACCGACAGATGGGGCGATACCAACAAGTTCGTCATTCACTGATGTTAGTTTTGAATCAATATAACTAAAAGCACCAGAGATGATTAAGTTATCAGTTGCTACCCAAGTAAAGTCACCATCTATACCTTTAATTTCAGCATCGCCGACGTTATCGGTGAAGACTAAAAAGCTGATATTAGTTGGGTCAAATCGAGAGGTTTGGAGATCTGATATTTTTGAATAATAAGCCGTAGCATTAAAGCGTATTGTTTGGTCAAATAGCATTGATTTAAAGCCAAGCTCAACATTATCTAAATTATCGGTAGTTGAATACACTGGAATGCGAAAACCATCAAAAGCGCCTTCTTGTTTTTTCGCTAAACCGCCACCTACTCTGTTGGTTACTGGCGGTCTAAAGCCCTCTGAATATGAAGCAAAAACCATCATATCTTGTGATAATTTCCAATCAATAGAGGCTTTAATAATTGTGTCGTCAACGGTTAACGTACCATCGTTATCAAGTAAACTGGTATCTAACTGACCATTGGCAATTGCTGCTTTTATTGCTGCGGCTTCATCGGCACCAAAAAATTCAGTGAGGGCTGCATCGCTACCATCACCAAAGGCTCGTAGTCTACCACTAACATCAACCGTGCTTGTGGCGCCCTTAAATTTATCATCAATTTGATACCAACGCGCCCCGAAGCTTGCCGTAACAGCATCGGTTATATCATATTCTAATTGACCAAATACGGCGATTTGATCAATGGTGTGGGTAATATCATTAACAAAGCTGATTTCAGAAGAAAAAGGTCCACCATTACTGTTAATACCCTCACTACCTGCAAGCGTTGTTTGTAAATTAGAAAAGTAAGGTAAATCGGTATTGCCTAATTGAAATTGTCCAACCGTTGATAATTCTTGAGAATCATAAAAGACACCAGCAGTAACACGCCAGCGGTTTTCTGCCGAGGTGTTTATTCGAAACTCATGGGTAATACGAGATGTGCTGGTTTGTTCTTTATAAAATTTAGTAGGGTCAACACATACTTGTGTTTCAAGTGTACCAGCATAATTACAGGCATAATAAGCAGCAAAAGAACCACCATTGGTATAGCCAGTGTAATCAATAGTAGAATTAATATCTCTATTGAGATAGCCACCCGTATAAACAATCTCAAGTTGCTTCAGTCGACCTTCTAATGTCCATGTTGTTAAGCCAAAATCGTCATTATTATTTTCAGGGACAAAACGGTTCGTAGATGATTCACCTTCAAGGTTTGGATCATAGGCAAACACGCCTTCGGTATCGAGAGATTGTTGGGTATGTTGAACTAAAAGCTCCCACTCATCGTTAATTAAATAAGACAAACCAAAGCGAGCACCAGCGTAGTTTGCTGTATTAAAGTTATCTTCTACTAAAGCATCATTCTTTGGAGCAATAACAGGGACACTTTCAGGGTTTGTTAATGCACCACCAGAAACTCTACTTATAACTTCAGCGCTACCGTTATAACCACCTTGACCCGGTACATTTAATATATTATCTATCCAACCACCTTGATAATCATTATATGTGGCAACGCGCACTGCAATTGAGTCAGTTAAAGGCATATTAAAATATGCTTCAACAGAATTGCTGATATCGCCACCTTTTGTGGAACTTGTACTAGTATCTAAACCTGCCGAAAACCCACCATGATCTGGTTTGTTTGTTATTAAACGCACTGTTCCTGATTGCGAGCTCGCACCAAAAAGTGTGCCTTGTGGACCTGGTAAAACTTCTACACGTTCAACATCGGTAGCATAAATGTCTAAGTTACGACCTTGCATTGATACCGGTTGTTCATCTAAATAAAACGCAACTGAAGGTTGTAATGCTTGAACAGATGAAACGGCAATGCTGGTTTGTGTTGTTGCCGCGCCACGAATATATATTTCATTTTGCCCTGGGCCCGTGCCTTGAAATACAACATTTGGCAAAAACTCTACATACTCGTCAAAATTAGAAACCCCCAGTTTTTCTAAACTGTCACCCGTTAGCGCATTAACGGTAACAGGGATGTCTTGAATAGATTCTGTTCGTTTGGTGGCGGTAACCTCAATAATTTCTATTTTGGATTTATCTTGTTTTTTTACTTCCTCTGCATAGAGGGAGCCAGATGCGACTATGGCTGTTAACACAGCGCAATGCAACTTAGTGAGTTTCATATTGATTATCCCTTTGTTTTTAATTATGTTATGAGTACATACTATTAGAGTTCTAATTATTTTTTTATTAAATTAGCTTAGCAAAAAATAGATATTTATACAAAATTAACATACTTGTTAGTTTTAAAGGTTTTTCTGTATGTACCATCTACTCTTGTTTACAAGATGATTGAACAAGATATAATATCAATACAAATTAAATTAAGGGGAATGGTTTGCCTTTGTCCGTTCAAAGTACGTTAAATAAAAAAGTTTTTTTTAGTGCATCAAGTATTATTATCGCGCTTTTACTTTATACCGTAGCATTACCCAAGCAAGCGAAAACATTATTTACATATATTCAAGCGGGTATTGTTGAAAATGGTAGTTGGTTTTATGTACTCACTGTTGCTTTCATTTTCTTTTTTGTTGTTATATTAGGTTTCTCTCGTTATGGAAATATTCGCTTGGGGCCTGATCATGCAACGCCTGACTATCCTTTATTTACGTGGCTTTCTATGTTGTTCGCTGCAGGTATGGGGATTGGTTTGATGTTTTATGGCGTAGCTGAGCCATTAATGCATTATATGTCACCGCCGACAGTCGACGCTGGTACGGTTGAGGCTGTTAAAGAAGCAATGACCATGACTTTTTTTCACTGGGGGCTGCATGCTTGGGCTATATATACTATTGTTGCCCTAATTTTAGCCTATTTTAGTTATCGCCATCATTTGCCACTGACTTTGCGCTCTGCGTTATATCCATTGATTGGTGATAGAATTTACCAATGGCCAGGACACTTAGTTGATATTTTTGCGGTTGTTAGTACGGTTTTTGGTATTGCTACCTCGCTTGGCTTAGGTGCTGCTCAAGTTAACTCTGGTTTTCATTATTTATTCGGTTTGGACGTTTCTGCTACCAATCAAATCATTATTATGTCAGTGATCACTACCTTTGCGGTTATCTCGGTTGCAACAGGTTTAGATAAGGGTATTAAAATACTCTCTGAAACAAATATGATTTTAGCGGTTGTTTTATTAGTAATAATTTTTCTATTAGGACCATCGGTATTCTTATTAAAAGCTTATGTGCAAAATATTGGGGATTACTTAACGGATATAGTGCATAACACCTTTAACTTATTTACTTATACCAAATCAAATTGGATTGGTGGTTGGACAATTTTTTACTGGGGTTGGTGGTTAGCCTGGGCACCTTTTGTAGGTTTATTTATCGCAAGAATTTCTCGTGGCCGCACTATTAGAGAATTCATATTTGGGGTGATGCTCATTCCCACTGTATTTACTTTACTGTGGATGACTATTTTTGGTAATAGTGCCATTGATTTGGTGCATAACCAAGGTGCTAGTGCGCTAGGAGATATGGTCAGCAAAGATGCGTCAGTAGCCTTATTTGTTTTTCTTGATAATTTTCCGTTCGCTTCAGTGCTCTCTATGTTTAGCGTGTTGATGATCGTAATATTTTTTGTTACCTCATGTGATTCTGGTGCTATGGTTGTTGATATGCTTTGCTCTTATGGACGAAATGATACGCCGTTATGGCAGCGCGTATATTGGGCTGTAGGTATTGGTGTAGTTGCTGCAATATTATTGTTGGTAGGAGGGCTTAAGGCATTGCAAACCATGACTATTGCCAGTGCTTTACCTTTTGCTATTGTATTATTACTTGCTATAGCTGGCTTAATTAAAGCATTAAGGGTTGAAGCGTTTAAACAAGAAAGCCAATTGATAACAGAAATACCGCATTCAAATATTGAAAATGATGATAATTGGCAAAATCGATTAAAGAATATTGTTGATTTCCCTAATAAAACGCATGTTAATAATTTTATCACTCAGACTGTTGCCCCTGCATTTGATTTAGTGGCTAAAGAGCTTGCCAAGAACCAGATTAATGTTGATGTTTCAACGAAAGATGGACTGACCTTAATTGTTGATCATGGTGAAGAGACAAAATTTGTTTATCGAGTGCTTGCTCGTAAACATTCACAACCTGATTTTGTCATTGAAGCTGAATCGGATGAAGATGATCAAAGTTACTACCGAGCAGAAGTGCATTTGGTTGAAGGTGGGCAAGACTATGACATTATGGGATGGTCAAAAGCCGCGGTGATTAACAATATTATTGATCAATACCATAAACATTCACATTTTTTACATTTACTGCGTTAACAGCTAAAGTAACAAGCTAAGTAACTCCTTAGCTTGTTACTTATCTAATTATTTATAACTATATCAGCGTCAATTTTTATTACACTCTTGGCGCTGCCTCTGTTTTGAACATAATTGTAATTTTATTTAAAACTAGTTAAATCAAAATTTAAAGTAGCGCCTATACTTGTTATTGCAACAAGTTAATTTGGGCATCACAGCTGATAACTGATTTAAATGCTTTTTATAAATGACCTCCCAGTGTTTGAAAAAAATTACACAAAATGTAAAATTTCCCTCGACGTTCATTATTTTAGTATGCTACTGTTTGTTAAAACGAACACTTGGCGATGTTTAACGTGATTAAATTAATCTCCAAGCCATTTACGGCAGCTAAATTATGAAAACGCCTAAATTACCACTTGTCGGCATTATTTGTGATAGAGAAATTATCGGCCCTCATTCATTTCATATTGTGGGAGATAAATATATTCAAGCTATCTTATCGGAGAGTAATTGCTTACCTTTATTAATTCCTGCTTTAGCTGAAAATAAAATAATTGATCAAATAATCAACACGTTAGATGGGTTGTTGGTTACAGGTGGTTATTCAATGGTTGATCCATTGCAGTATCAAGATACTCCTGCTAGTGCGGAAATTAAACTAGATACATATCGTGACAATACCAGTTTACCCATTATTAAAAAAGCAGTGGAGCAAGGCGTACCTGTACTCGGTATTTGTCGAGGTTTTCAAGAAATGAATGTTGCTTTTGGTGGCAGTTTGCACCAAGCCTTGCATCAACATGGTCAATTTTTTGAACATAGAGAAAACAAAGATCATTCATTAGAACAACAATATGCGGCAAGTCATAAAGTTAGGCTTACACCAAAAGGTAAGTTGGCAAAATTATTAAACGAAACAGCTATTGATGTTAATTCTTTACACACTCAAGGCGTGGATAGATTGGCAGACAATTTATTGATAGAGGCTGTTTCTGAAGATGGATTGGTAGAAGCGGTATCGGTTGCTGATGCGAAAAGCTTTGCTTTAGCCGTGCAATGGCATCCCGAATGGCAAGTAAGCCTGAATGAAAACAGTTGTAAAATATTTAAAGCGTTTGGCGAAGCCTGCCTTACCAAGCAATTAAAAAAATAAGTTGAGTATATATTATGGATAAAGAAGATCCTAAGTCGCTACAAGAATCAATGCAAAAAATAGAACAATGGTTACAAAAACATAGCATTACACAGGTACAAAGTTTGATCGGTGATCATACAGGTATTGCTCGTGGCAAAGTATTTCCTGTGGAAAAATTTATCGCAGAGCAAGGCTGTCGATTAGGTGAAACTATTTTATTGCAATCAACTACAGGAGATTTAGCAGAGGATAAGTTGCTTTATTCATTAGCTGATGAACGCGATATTGATATGATTTTAAGGCCAGATGCAAATGCTTGTTATGTATTGCCATGGTGTGAAGAGCCCACAGCAATGATTATACATGATTGCTACCATCAACATGGAGACCCAATAGAACTCGCGCCGCGCAATGTTTTGAAAAAAGTCATGGCACTTTATGAAAAACAAGGCTGGCAATCAATTGTAGCGCCTGAAATGGAATTATATTTAGCGCAAAATAGCCCCGATGAAAATCAATCATTACAAGCCCCTTTAGGTAAATCAGGGCGCAAAGAGGCTGGCAGACAATCGTTTAGTATTGATGCAATTAGTGAGTTCGCTCCTTTAATGAAAGACATTTACGCATGGGCCGAAGTTCAACAATTATCACTCGATGTGGTTGTTCACGAAGAAGGTACTGCACAGTTTGAGTTCAATTTTAATCATGGTTGTCCATTAGAATTAGCCGATAAAGTATTTGCTTTTAAGCGCTTAGTTAAAGCGGCTGCTGAAAAACAGGGTATTACCGCAACTTTTATGGCGAAACCTATTTCAGGGCAACCGGGTAGTGCTATGCACATTCATCAAAGTGTGATCTCGATTGAAAGCGGCGAAAATATTTTTTCTGATCTCAGTGATGAGTTTGGTTTAAGTGAATCTTTTTATCATTATTTGGGCGGGTTACAACAATATACGCCTGAAGTTATGGCGATGTACGCACCTAACATAAACTCTTACCGTCGCTTTCTAGCCGGTGCTGCAACACCGGTGAATTTACATTGGGGTATTGAAAATCGCACTGTTGGTTTGCGTGTTCCAGATGCGCCAGCGCAAGCAAAACGTGTTGAAAATAGAATTCCAGGCGCGGATGCAAATCCTTATTTAGCAATCGCTGCAACCTTGATATGTGGTTATATTGGTATGATGGAAAAAATCACGCCATCACAACAAACCTCGAATAAAGCGAATAAAGAAGTCAATGACCATTTACCGCTTAATATTGAAGCAGCATTCGCGAAAATGCTCAACAGCACAACCATTAAAAAATATCTAGGCAGTAATTTTGTTGTAGGTTATGTCGCAACACGCCAAGCCGATTATGATAACTACAAAAGTGAAATTTCCGCTTGGGAACGTCGCTTTCTTTTAACTAACGTATAAAAAACGTATAGCATTCAGCAATTAACTGGAGGACTGTTATGTACAGCGATTTACAACAAAAAGATATAAATCATCATTTTACGCCATTTAGTGACAACAAAGAGTTAGCAGAAAAGGGCTCTCGCGTAATTACTCGTGCCGAAGGTGTTTATATTTTTGATGAAAATGGTAATAAATTGCTAGATGCAATGGCAGGGCTTTGGTGTGTAAATATTGGCTATGGACGCAAAGAATTGGTTGATGTGGCTAGCGCCCAAATGAGCGAATTACCTTATTACAACTTATTCTTTAAAACGACGCATGCGCCAGCAGCAAAGTTAGCTGAAAAAATAACCTCGTTAGCGCCTGCACACATGAATAAAGTGTTCTTTACTGGATCTGGATCTGAGGCTAACGATACCGTATTTCGTATGGTACGTCGTTTTTGGGATCTTGAAGGTAAGCCAACTAAAAAAACCTTTATCAGTCGTGAAAACGCTTATCATGGTTCAACTGTTGTTGGCGCAAGTTTAGGTGGTATGGGTTATATGCATGAACAAGGCGATTTACCTATCGCTGGAGTTGTGCATATTGACCAACCTTATTACTTTAAAGACGGAGGTGATCTCAGCGAAGAAGAATTCGGCATTAAAGCGGCACAAAGCTTAGAAACTAAAATAGTCGAATTAGGCGAAGAAAATATTGCGGCTTTTATTGCTGAACCCTTTCAAGGTGCTGGCGGAGTGATTGTTCCACCTGCAAGTTACTGGCCTGAAATTAAACGTATTTTAGCTAAATATGATATTTTGTTAGTAGTAGATGAAGTTATTTCTGGTTTTGGCCGCACTGGTGAATGGTTTGCTAGTCAATACTACGATTTAAAACCTGATTTAATGCCAATTGCTAAAGGTTTATCATCGGGTTACCTGCCTATTGGCGGTGTTATTGTTGGCGATAGAGTAGCTAATAGCTTAATTGAAAAAGGCGGTGATTTTAATCACGGCTTTACTTATTCAGGCCATCCAGTTGCCGCCGCAGTTGCGCTTAAGAATATTGCACTGCTAGAGAGCGAAGGTATTGTTGAGCGTGTGAAAAACGATATTTCGCCTTATTTACAAAAACGTTGGCGCGAACTAGCGGCTCATCCTATTGTTGGAGAAACACGCGGTTTAGGCATGGTAGCAGGGCTTGAACTGGTGCGTGATAAAAACACCAATGAACGCATCGTTCCTGATTGTAAAGCGGGCGGTGTTTGTCGAGATTATTCAATGGCAAATGGATTAATTATGCGTCCTTGTGGAGATACTATGATTATTTCACCGCCTTTAGTGATCACCCATCAAGAGGTGGATGAATTAATTGAAAAAGCGAAAAAAACATTAGATCAAACCGCTGAGTTTTACGGTTTGTTGTAATCATTATCTAAGCCGCCATTAATGAGCGGCTTTTTTGTCCTTAAAATATTTTATGTTTAGAGAAAGAACTCTTATTTCAAGATAAGATAATATAAGAAGAAAGCACATGACAGGATCATCAATGCATCAAAATGCTAATAGTAATATTACTCAAGTTTTAGTTAAACATTTTAACTCTTGGGGATTTCAAGGCTTTAAATACCTTGTTTATACATTATTAGCTTTTAACGTTTATTTGTTTTTTAAAGAAGAATGGCTTGCTAGCAAAATAATTTTTGCGGGTGGTGTAACCCTTGATCACCTTATTGAAGCCTTTGCTTCCACTCTAGATACCGCCGCTTGGTTAGTATTATTGCTATTATTTGAATTAGAAACTTATGTGCTTGATGATGATAAAATAAAAGGTGTTACTAAATGGACAATTAATATTTTAGGCGCACTGTGTTATCTCGTTATTATTTACGCTTTTTATGGGTACTTAACGAAAGTGGGTTTATTGGCAAAATTTACCCCGTACCAAATTAAAGATCTTTGTACATTATCCTCAGACTGGACATTTATGATCAGTAATAATATTTACCAAAGTATTACTAAAGAAAGTTGTGCAGCTTATACAGCAGCGAGCGAAAGTTATTTCGCCTATGCTAATGGAAATCATAATATTGTTACCAGCGCAGCAAAACTATTTGATGTAAAACTACTTGCTTGGGTTGACGTTATTAATTCTGCTGCATGGTTGTCGGTAGTGGTAATGTTAGAAGTTGAAGTACATATGCAACTTGGCCATTTTAACAGTAAAATTTGGCATCAATATAATTTGCACATTAAAGCTTTTGTGTATGGTGTATTGCTATTAGCTGCAATTTTTTGGGGCGTTACCGGTAATTTTATTGAGTTTTGGGATGCATTTTTATGGCTAGTTGCCTTTGCATTAATTGAAATGAACATGTTTGAATGGCAGGCTGAAACTGCCATAAAAAAACAGCAGAAAGATAAATTATAAATGAGGTATGTTTTTTAAATCTTCTATGGCTCGCAAATGATTTTTTTCATGAGCATTTGTTTGCCAATAAGGTGTTAGTAAATGTTGGCTTTGATCATCAGAAATATAACGGTGTTTTTGTGCTAAGTAATTTTCAAATCGAACAAAAAGGTCTTGATAAGATTTTTTAATTATTTTTAGTTCACCTTTGGTTTTTATATCATTATAAAAATCAGAAAAAGCATCAATAGGTTCTACACCCGCTTGCTGAAAAATAACGCGTCCGCCGTAATGAAGGAATAATGCTTTATTCATTTTCCAGCGAGCTACCCAATTTTTATGTTGTGCTCTGATTTGGGCATCTAATTTTTTTATCGCATCTTCACCTTGTTCTTTTAGCATTTTTTCTTTACTGGCTTTCATTTGTTTAGCTATTTTTTTATCAAGCGCCAGAGCTTTTGTGTAATTTTCAAGAGATTCATTTAATTTTTTAAGATTAGCGCTATTGTATTTATAGGTAGCAAGTAAAGATTTTAGGGTAAAAATTAAATCTTCAGTTTCATGGGGATAAGCACTTTTCGCGGCATTTATATAGGCAATATAGCTATCGATTTCTTGATTTGTTGGCGTGTAATCGACTTTTTTCAATAAATGTTCAGCGGCTATTTTTTTAATTAAAGTACCTAAACGTTGTTTTTCACGATTGATTTTATCCGCATTATCTTTAGGTTTTGGAACATATAACTCGTCGGCACTTGGAGCAAGTTCACTTTGACAAATAGGCGTATTAAATACTTCGGCAACTTTATCGCATTGTGCTTGAGTATAAGTAGATATAATAAAGATAGTGAAGAATAGGAAATATTTCATAGCGTTAAGTTAAGTCCTTGTATTTCAGCGAAGAATAGATAAATGTCTGTATTTTAATTTTTAAAGGTATAAAGCATAAAAATAAAAGGCTATGTTGTACACAACTGTTGCTAAATAGAATTTATTGTAGGTTGTCACGAGTGAAACGAGGCACAACAAAGCCAAATAAAAATATAAAAAAATGCTAATTCACGGGCAGTAAATTAGCATTTGAGTAGGTACTTTAGCAATTAAATTGTAGTAATTAAACGTAGATATTAAAGGTGGTGTTAATGTTTTATATAAACGCTATGGCCGCCTAAAATTGTTTCAAGTACTTGTACCTTGTGCAGTTGATATTGGTCAACGTCAAATAAGTTTTTATCTAAAATAACAAAATCTGCTTTTTTGCCGACCTCAATTGAACCTATTTGATCTTCAATATGCAGTTGATAGGCGCCGTCTAAGGTATAGCCTTTAATTAACGTGGCGATGTCTAAGCGCTCGTTAACGTTGGGTTGGATCGGGGCATTTTTCTGCTCAGGAGTTTGGCGAGTGTGACCAATTTCTATGTTAAAGATAGGCGACATGCCTAACGTGCCAGCACCCGATGCAGGAAAGTCGCTACCAAATGACATGCGTACGCCAGCTTTTTTGAAGCTGTTAAAGCGGAAATAGCGATTAAATTGATCGGCACTGACAAACTGTTTGCCATATTCATCATAAGATGCCCATAAAGGTGTACTTTGTACTTGTACATTTAACTTAGCAAAGCGCTTAATGTCTTGGTCTGTAATAACTTGCACGTGGCAAATAGTGAAGCGACTCGTACTTTGGTTGTTGTTAGCATCATTACGTACACGTTCAATTGCATTTAAGGCTTCTGAAATAGTTCGTTCGCCTAAAGCGTGAATATGAACATCGAGATTGGCTTTACTGGCATCGCTAACGAGTTTATTTAGTTGCGCTTGGCTAAACACCGTTTTACCTTTATTACCTTTTTCTCCTTGATAGTCGGTAAACATCCCTGCCGTTTTGCCTTCAATAGTACCATCGTCCATAATTTTAAGAGTATTGATGTGATACATTGGGTATTTAGTTGTTGCTTTTTTATGTAGAGTAATTTCAATCGCATCTTTTGCTCCGTCAACACTACTGATCATATGAGAGGCGACCATGCGTACTGTCATTTTTCCTTGTTCAGTAAGCTTGTTTAAGGCTTTTATTTGTAAGTCATCAACATTAGGTGCACCGGCATCAAATACAGAAGTGATACCATAACTATTCATTATTTTAATAACATCATTGGTACCTAAGGCAATGCTATCGGCGGTAATGACACCTAATTTTCCCATTCCAGCCGTTGCGGCACCTTCGAGAAAATAACCGGTAGGAACACCATTTTTATCACGTTTGTAATAACTAAAACCGGCAATAGGATCGGGTGTGTTTTTAGTGATTTTTAATAATTGCATTGCTTTAGTGTTCGCCCATGCACCATGAAATCCTTCATCCATAATATAGGCAGGTCGATCGCTAATTACGGCATCTAGCATTTTACTGGTTGGGCCTTGTGCGCCAAAAGCGCTGGAAAGGAAACCATAACCAAAAATGATTTTATTTTTTGGATGTTGATCCGCATAGTTTTTAATTTGTTTGAACCAATGTTCTGGCGTGGCAAAGGTATCAAGCGATAAACTGCGAACATAAGCTCCCCCCATAACTGGATGAACATGTGAGTCAATAAAGCCCGGCAACATCATTTTTCCGTTTAAGTTTTGTGCTTTGGTGTTTTTTCCCTGCCATTTTTTTAGATCTGCCAAGTTACCAACCTCGACAATTTTCCCATTTTTTACGGCAACCGCCTCTGCCCACGGTTGCTGTGTATTTACAGTATAAATTTTACCATTAAAATAAATACTGTCTGCCGACGGATGCGGTGATGATTTTGCTTGAGCGAAAGCTGCCATTAATAAAAAGGATATCAATGTTGCTATAATCGTGTAAATTTTGTTTGATGTTTTCATTTTAATTCCTGATGATATTGCTCTAGTGCCCTTAAGCAGTCCCGCCAATTTTATGCGTTTCAAGCACCACGTTATAACCACTTTTGGCTAATTCACTACCACTTTGACACCACCAACAGTACAAATGTCGACACTTATTAATCCAATAAGTGTTGGGTAGTTGCGTTGGTACTGTAAACTCGCAAAATAGTAAGAATGATGATATTCATTAGTCTGTTCAGCGTTTATCTGCTCGCCTGTAAAATAAATAAATCAGTGTAAAATATATCAAACAACATCGAGCGTGGCTAGAGGCAAATTGCGATATCCCTTAAATTATTAAAGTAAGGCAAAATTAGGTAAAAACTGATAAATTTACTGTTTTTTAAGGATTTTAAATTGGATGTCAGGGCAAGATTCAAAAAGAACGGCAATGGGTATAAAATTAGCAGACTGTGCAGCGTTATGTGGGATCAGCATAAATAACCTATCTCGTATTGAAAATGGTCTGGGGATTAAATTAACCTCTAAGGAGCTGTCAGCTTCATAGACTTTTTCTTCAACTGGTGATAAATGGATTTGAAGCCTATGAATACTATAGCAACTAACGAACACGCGTATATTTTAAACGTAAATTATGGCGATAAAAATATTGGTACTCTGTCCTCAGACAAAAATACTAATTTACTAAAATTACAATATAATGAATATTGGCAACGAAATGGTTTTGCAATTTCACCGAGTCTACCAGTAAGTAATCTACATTCAGCCATTACATCAGAACTGCCAGTCATTATCATCCAACTCTGCCACCTAATACCATTTAATGTGACCACTGAATAACCTTAGGTTTTCCGCGAATAAAAATGATCACTTTGATACGAAAGCGGAAGTTAGCATCAATAGATATTTAAGCTGTTTAGAGTGTTCAATTTATCTTGTTCCTGACAGAGAGCTAAGCCATCATTGCCAACACTCGACGGGAATAATTTTGTGTTAAAATCATGAATTAGTCTCAAGTAGTGTTAATTATTTAGATGTAATCCTCAGAAGTATTTGTTTATATGGCATAACAAAGGATACTTAATCCTATGGTAGTGATTCTGAATGAAAACCACGGTTAATAAATCAATAGGTGTCGAAATTTTTTACCGTTAAAATATTACCAATCAGTAGAAACAAAAAAACACCAATCATTACAATTGATGTTCTCTAGAATCAGGTTTAAAAAACTATATTAAGATTGTTTCTTAAATCTACGTGATGCTAAACCAATCATTCCTAATGCAAATATGGCAAGTGTAGATGGTTCAGGCACAGCCACTGAGCTCGAAAATACCTGAATCTCACGGTAACTTGCCTTACCGTACTCGATGTTTGTTGATCTTAGTGTTAGGTAAGCGCTCGTGACGGGGGTGTTAAATGTAAGCCAGAAGGAATCGACGCCGTTATTCGTCCCTCCACTAGTCGTACTAACATTCCAAGCTCCTAGGGTTGTCCCCGTATCGTCAATTAGCTTATAACTACCATCGTCTCGATTGCTGTAACCGTTATAAATTGCGATTCCACCTAATAACGTGTCTGCACCGAATGCCAATCGAAGATCGCCATTAGAATGTAACGCATAAAAGCCATCGCTTGTAATACCGATGCCAATATCGCCGTCATTTAAATTGGAAAGAGCATAGTTTCCTCCGCTGTTTGGCGCTGTAGCCGTGTAGGCCAAAAGCGTGCCACCTAAACCGCCTGCGACATCCTGATTTGCTGTAGTATCCCCACCTGATTCAACCTGACTAGCACTTAATGTGATGTTTGATGTATTCGTAAAAATCAACCCTGCATTTGCAACATTAACTAAACAAGTGGCAGCCAAAAGCGATCCAGTCAAGCTTGATTTTAAAAATTTAAATTTCATTTGGTATTTCCATATTACGTTAATTGAAATGCCCAATAAGAGGACAATTTATTCCTGAGGTAAGGACTTCAGATCAAAAAAACTCAACACGGGAAGCGCTTAGAATTAGAAAATAGGAAGAGACCGCTGTCTATTATGTGTATTAATGCACGATTTACGCCGTTATATAATTATATTTAAAATACAATACGTTAGTTGAAGTTACATTTATTTAATATGAGAAAGAGTAAAGAATTCTGACACTTTACTTGGATAAAAATACCGAAAACACATAACTTAAGGAGGAATTCACAATTTCAATAGAGTCAAATCAAAGTCAGTCAAGTCTCATTCATTCGTATAACCTCATCTCGCTGAAATTTGATGACACCCCTGACCGTCAGCTTATGGCTAGCAGCTGAAGTGTTGATTTTGTCACCCGTAACTTCCGCAAAACGCACGAAGTGAACTAATTTTGTAAACTTTTGAACTTTCGTTGTTCGCTCAAACGAATCATTCGAGTAAAACGTTCGAAAACTGGGTCATAGTATCGTGTCTGCATATAAATTAGTACGAACTACGATCCTGTGAATCCACCTACTTAGGCCTTTTTAGGTAGCTTTCTCTTATGCATTCTATTTGAGCTGCTAAGCTACACCGCTTGCCCACAAGCTACGCCGCTTGCCCAGCAAAACTGGAAATTATAGCCGCCTAGCCAACCTGTTACATCGATTACTTCGCCAATAAAAAATAATCCTTTACTATTTTTTGCGGCAAAGGTTTTTGAAGAAAGCTCATCAGTATTAATACCACCTAAGGTAACTTCGGCTGTACGGTAGCCTTCGGTGCCATTGGGTTGTATTTGCCAAGCGTGAAAATAGTGATGTAAATTTTGTATTTCATTATGGCTTAATTGGTTAACCGCTTTGTCAGGTATTTGTGTGTCTTCTACTAATACTTCAATGAAGCGTTTTGGTAGTAGGGTGGCTAATAAGTTTTTTAACGATTTTTGTGCTTGGTTTTCTCGCCAGTCGTTAAGGGTTTCAATTAAGTTAAAATCAGGTAGTAAGTTAATGCTTACATATTCACCAGCATTCCAAAACGAAGATATTTGTAATATGGCAGGGCCAGATAATCCGCGGTGCGTAAATAAAATGTTTTCTTTAAATGAAACACCCGACTCGCTAGTTACTTCGCAGCCAATACTAATGCCAGATAAACCATCAAAACGCTTCTTATCATGCTCATGCAAAGTAAATGGTACTAAAGCCGCGCAGGTGGGTAACACGTTTAAGCCAAACTGTTGGGCTATTTTGTAGCCAATTGGTGTTGCACCTAGTTTGGGCATGGTTAAGCCACCACTGGCAACGACTAATGATTGGCATTGATAGTTATTAGTAGGCGTTTTTATTAAGTAACCATGCTGGTTTTTTTCAACGGCAACAACTTCACTACGCAGTTGTATGGTTACGCCAGCCCATTCGCATTCCGTTAATAAAATATCTACGAGGTCTTGCGCACTGTCGTCACAAAACAATTGGCCTAACGTTTTATGATGATAATTTAAACCGTGGCGATCAACTAAATCAATAAAATCTTGTGCTGAATAGCGGCTAAGTGCCGATTTGGCAAAATGCGGATTTTGGCAAATGTAATTGTCTGGAGTGGCGTTGGTGTTGGTAAAATTACAGCGGCCACCACCACTGATCAGTATTTTTCGGGCGGGCTTTTTACCCATATCTATTACAGTGACCGATCGACCACGATACCCCGCAGTTGCCGCGCACATTAAGCCTGCAGCGCCAGCGCCAATAATTAATACATCAGTTGTTGTGGTGGTCATTATTGTGCGGTACTTCTTATAGTGCTAGTTCAGTCTGTTGATTAAAATATGCGTAACTACATCGATTAATCAATATTTGCTGAGCATTAAACCATAACTAAAGTTTGATTAATATCATTAACCTGACGTTCTACATCGGTTGAAATATTTTGTGCGAGTGTACTTGATTGCTTAACTTCACTGGTGACATTAATAATGGCTTGTTCAAAATTAATAAACTGTTGTTGCTGATTGGTAATATGTTGCAAAGTGGTTTGTGCAACGGTGGCTGAGGTTAACGCTTGATCAAGCACTTGTTCAGCATTATTTTTTAGTTGTTGCGAAATCGATTTTTGTTCTTGTGAGGCAAGTTCAATACCTTGCATATTTTGTGCTAGCGCGTTACTAGCTGTTTGTAGTTGATTAAGACTTTGACTTACTTGTTGCAGTGATTCTTGAGTTTTACCCGCTAATTGACGAACTTCATCAGCAACTACTGAAAAACCTCGACCATGTTCACCTGCACGGGCTGCTTCAATAGCCGCATTAAGCGCCAGTAAATTGGTTTGGTCGGCTATTGCACTAATCACATCAACAATCTTGCTAACACTGTCTACCGATTCACCTAACGATTGGATTGATTCTTTAGCTGATATTGTGGCGTTATTGGTACTATTACTGGCATTTAGTACTTGATTAACTTGTGTTTGACTCGCGGTCATGGCGTTTTGGGTTGCTTTAGCGTTAGTTACCACTTGTTGTGATAATTCACTTACGGTGCCTGTTACCCTGTTTAATGTAGTCACAATAGTGCGCACTTCATCAAGATGGTTATTAGTGTTTTGTGAAGAAGATAAAATATTACTTGCTTGGCTTTCCATGGTTTGCAGTGCTGTGGAAACTAAATTGAGTTGTTTCGCTTTTTGTTTGTCTTCTTCAGCTAGTTTATTCACTAATTGATTAAAACTAGCTGCTATTTCACCTAACTCGGTTTTATCACTAATACCGTTAATATTATCAACTTGTCCTTGCTCTACAAGTTGTACAAAACTGTCGCGTAATTTTCTCAACGGGTTTAATACGACTGAGCGCATCAACCAATAGTTAGCCGCTAAAAATCCAATTAAAAAAACCAACAATACAACAACCACAGTGATCATTGTTTGGTTAGCATTTTTTTGCGCTAGGCTGATGTTTTTTTCACCTTGCTGTAACGATTGTTCAATATTAGCCACCGATGTAGTTAATAGTTTTAAACCCGTTTGTTTTTGTTTTAAAAACCTCAAGGTATTACTTAATTCAGTATGATAACGATTTGCCAGCGAACTGAGTTCGTTAATATTTTCTTCACTTAAATCGGTTGGTTCTTCATTATCACCTAAAAGGTCATCACTCTCTTCGCTTTTTTCTGGAAAAATTTTCAATAAAGGTTGATTTTTTACCTGTGCGATTAAAAAAATAAGTTGTTGAATATTTTTATTTAAATAGGTGGTATCCATAGTTGTTGTTAAAAATAAGCTTTCACGGGCGCTGATCATAATTAACAGACTATTCGCAATATTATTCGTTAAAGAAAGGTAAAGTGCTTTTTCTTCTGGTGCTAGTATAGTGCTTTGTTCTGCATATTTTGAAAGGGTTTGAGTAAGAGCTATAAGCCCTTGTTCGTTATTTTTTAATAACGCAAGAGGATCGCCACTCAGTTTTCCCATCGCTCTAAATTTGGTTTTTAAGTCCTGTTTCATTTCATTTATTTGAAGAGTTAAAGTTTGCTCAAATGAGGCAATACCCAACTTAGGCGTGATATCAAGCATATCATCTAGCTGTTTATCGGCTTTAGCGAGTAGGCTGGCATCACCTGTTTGCAAGTAGCTCGCAATAGTACGGTAAAAATTTACGGTAGTTATTGTTTTAAGTTGTTGATAATTATTTAATTGTGCTCTGTTTTGTGTGAATGAATGAGCAACTTGATACATAGTACCTAAAAAAACGATGATAAAAAGGCCAATGGCAAGAGCTGAAAATCGTGAAAATGTAGAAACGCGCATACTGTAATCCCTAATTTGTACGTATAGCAGTAGGTTGAAAAAACTAGGGCATTGTCGTTGTTATATATGGCACTTTTATTACTATTTAGTAACTGTTTTATTGCAAACTAAGCCAATATAGTTTGTTGATGTTATGGAATAAAAAGCATAAGGAGAATTTCTAAGAGAAGGGTTAAATCTTCGTTTTTAATTGCATAAATTTTGTGAGCGAGGCTTCAGATAAAGTATTTATTTGAACACTATCAAGTATTTTTCTCGCTTCAACCTTTTGTTTTAAATCTAGTAAAATTTGAACATAAAGCAATTGTGCCTGACTACATTTAACGTCGTCATGTGCTAAAGTTGCATACTTTATGGCATTAATGACACTAGACTTCGCTTTATTAAAATCGTTAACAATTGTTTGACTATTGGCTAAATTGAAATAAACAGTCGCGGTTTGTTGATTATTATCTAATTGCTTTGCCCAATATAAAGAGGTTGACCAATATTTTATGGCTTGATTTTTATAGTTAAGACGATCAGCCAAGTGGCCTAAATTACCATATAGATCAAGATTAAAAGCAAGGTCTGGGTATTGGTTATATTTAACAATCAATGATTGTAATAATTGGTATGCTTTTTTATAGTCGCCAACATACATTTGCAGATTTGCTAACTGTATTAATAGGTTCGGATTGGGGTAAATATTATTCATTAACCCAAGCAGGTTTTGTGCTTTATCAATAAATATTTTCTGTTCTTGTTTGATTTCTTCTTTGTTTAAAGTTTTATCTTCGTTAAGACTTTTCGCGTAATAAATAAAAAGACTTACTTGAAAGGGAATAGGCAGCTTTTTATTTTTAATTAATGGCTTAGTAATTTGATTAAGGATATTTATTTTTTGTAATACAAATAAATTTTCGAACTTATATTGCATTAAATCGTACCAAACTCGACTTTGTACAGGTGTTTGTTGTAGTTTTTGGTTAACTTCAAAGAGACAATCGGTAGGGGATTTTCGACAAATTTTATCAATGTCGAGCATATTCTTTACAGAATTCTTAGCTGCCCATAAATAAAAAGGAGTAAGTAAAATAACAATAGTTAATATTTGTCGTAACAACATAGGCTTTAAATACGAAAAAGTAGAGGTTAATGTTGTACATTAAAGTTTGAGGTGTTGTCAAAAGTATAATTATATAATTAGCCGTAACTGAAGTAATAATACCAATTTTATTAATTAAGTGACCTACTTTATACGCAGGAAAAACCATCAAAAACTAGGCATGTATTTTAATAACGAGCTGTTCAGAACAATATGCTCAGGAGAATATGCATCCTGCATTTTCAAATAAATCACAGGGTTATTGGTGATTTTAACCAGTAGAGATGATCACTTAGTTTGTAAGGTTGGTATAAATGATTTGGGTGAACAAAATGCCCATGTTTTTTAGGAGAAAACTGTTTTAATAAATAGCACCGTAAGTCTCTATTTGGGTTAGATAAATTCGTAAATCTAATTCTACTTGGTGATAATCGCTCATCATGTATTGGCAAAGTTTATAAAACGCTTTGTTGTGATCCTTTTCTTTTAAATGGGCAAGCTCGTGTACCACAATCATATTTAAAAAAGCGTTGGGGGTATTTTTAAATAAACTGCCTACACGCAATTCATTTTTACTTTTTAATTTATTGCCTTGCACACGAGACACATAAGTATGCAGTCCTAACGCGTTATTAATTATATGAATTTTATCATCAAATTTAATTTGGCTTAACGGATCTGATTTTTTAAGATACTGATTTTTTAAATCCATTACATAGCTTCGTAATGCTTTGTCGTTATTGATATTATGGCGGGTTGGATATTTGGCTAACAAATAGCTAGCTAAAGTATTTTTTTCCAGCATTTGCTGTACTTGATTTCGCACAGTAGGTGAATAAGCCGCAAGGTATTTTAATTTTTCTGTCATACTTTTATTCAAAAACAATTCTAAGTTGAATAGGTTTATTTGGGTAGTTTTAGCATGTTTTATGCGTGTGGTTCATCTTTCGGAACTTGTTTACGATTGAAAGCGTTTTAGAGACTAAAAGATAAAAGTTATTTAATAACAAAAGTTTAAATTGCAGCTGTATCTCAGAAATACCATGTTGATAATGGTGTTACCTTTTAATTAAAATTTAAAAGGTAACACCTAACACCTAACACCTAACATCTAACAGCTAACACCAACAGCTATAAGGTACGCTAATAGCATAATTTAAATTTAAATTTAAAATATATTAGGGTCTGTTGATCTTTCATTTTAGTCTCTACTATAGGGTATTTTTTAAGATAACAAGGCAAAAATTGTGCAATGTAGTCATTCTACTTTAACCATTTTTAACGATGTTAGGTTGAAAAATAGTCATAGCCTCTTGGGTTGCCTTAAAAAAGTGTCACTCTTTGTTGCTTAATTTGCATTTGGAACAACCAAACATTACATTAAGCGCCTCGACTGCCATCTTTTTCAAGTGCAACAGAGCTATAAACTGAAAGATCAACAGACCCTAGAGTTTAAATTTAGCCATTTGTTCTTTTAACTGATATGACAGCATTAGTAAATGTTCACTAACTTGTTTTCCTTTAATGGCATCATCACTCGATTTTTCAGCAACATTGCTAATGCTAGTTACATTTCGGTTTATTTCATCTGCCGCTAAATTTTGTTGTTCAGCAGCACTGGCTATTTGGCAATTCAAATCATCTAATTCTTTTATTTCTTTTGTTATGTCGACTAGTAAATTGGCAACACTTTCAACATCAGCCGCTTTTTCTTCTGCCAGCTGACGAACGGAGTTCATCGATTTTACTGAGTTTGTAGCATCAACTTGTAGCCCTGTAATTGTCGCTTGAATTTGATCAATCGATTCTCGAGTACGAGTTGCTAATGATCTAACTTCATCTGCTACTACTGCAAAACCTCGTCCTTGTTCACCTGCTCGTGCCGCTTCTATTGCGGCATTTAATGCTAATAAGTTAGTTTGCTCAGCAATAGAATTAATAACTTCTAAAACACTACCCACTTCATGCGTTTTATCATTAAGCTCAGTGATTTTAGTCGTATTTTCAATTACTTGATCGCGTAATTGGTTAATGCCGTCTTTGGTTACTTCTACTAATTTTAAACCTTGCGTTGCTTTTTCATTAGCGCTTACTGATTTATCAGCGGCATTTTGAGTATTTTTCTGCACTTCATTTGCTGAAGCATCAAGCTGGTTAATTGCTGCAGCAACCGATTCAGTACCACTTTTTTGGTTAAGTACCGCTTCTTTAGTTAATTCAGATATTTGATCAACATCCTTAGCTGATTTAATCAATTGTTCGGTAGCATCAGATACCGTTAAAAAACTTTCTTTAAACTTTGACATCATCGAGTTTAAAGCAAGACTAACAGCTCCTAATTCATCTTGATTATGCACAACGATTTCTTTATTTAAATCAAGATTTTTTTCTACTTCATTAATGGTATTGCGTAAACGTTTTAAACGAAACAGTATTAATTTAGTAATGGTTAAACTTAATAAACCAAAACCAATAATCGTTATAATTAACTGCATAATACTGGCTTTAAATATTGAATTTTTAATTTTGGTATCGACCATTGACAAGTCGTAAGACATTTTAACTGCGCCTAAAATATCGCCTTCTTGTACTTGGTGACAGCCTAAACAATCAGTGCCACGATAATTTTTGCTGGCGCGAATAGGCATAACGAATTCCATTATACGTTTACCATTTTTTGTTGTTACATTATAGGCTTCTTGCCCTGAAAGACCTTTGAGGTCAAAATTGCTATTAGCTTTTTCATCGCTAAATCCTGCTCCAAATAATTTAACGACTGGTGGCGCTCTTAATATTCGAGCCTCAATAATAGTTTTTTCCGATAAAATTTTATCTTGCACTATTTTTCGTTGTGCAATTGTTCCTGTCAGCATCATAGTATTAATTGAGTCAAAGTAATTGGATGCTGTGCTTTTTAAATTTTTCTCTACTAAGTTTTCTGCCAATTCAGTTTCATCATACGAAAAAACCATCACCGTAGAGCCAAGTAAAACTAAAGCAATAACAATTAAAACCAAGTGAATTTTTTTAGCAATAGATATTTGATTAAACATAAGGATCCTATGATCAGAGAGTTAAATGAGGATAACAATTGTTAACTATACTTTTTTTATTAAATAATCATAATTTTATTTAACCATGATTTATTCCAGATCAATATTTAGTTTAGTCGCATTTTTTCGTATTGCATGGTTGTATGATTATTATCTCTTTTTGCTCGTTTCAGTTGTTTTTCAAGTTGATAAATGCGTTTATGAGAATTTTTTGTTCGTATCATCAATCAATCAATCAATCATTAATTTACTTTACTTCTTTACCTGCAGCTTGTTGATCAGCATGGTAGCTTGAACGAACAAAAGAACCGGATGCAGCATGTATAAAACCAATTTTGTCTGCATAGGTTTTTAACTCCTCAAACTCTACCGGTGGAACATAGCCATTAACGGGTAAATTGTAAGTATTGACCCACTGTTAGCATATCAACATTTCTGTTTTTTGTGTTGGTAACACTTTAATGGGGATAAATGCCATTTTTTCAGCGTCGCGTAGTTTTACCCCGTATTCCATTTTTAGCGGTTTATTCATTCGTTTTAAAACCTTCAGTTTATTTACAATGTGTTGTATTAAGGTTATTAATTAGCGTTTGTCGTTACTTTTCGAGGAATGCATTTTCGATAACATAATCGCCTTGCTGTCTTGATGTTGCCTTTTTAAATCCTCGTTCATTTAAAATCGCCATTGTGTCATCTAACATGGATTTATTACCACAAAGCATGAATCTATCTGAACTCGGATCAAGATCGGGTAAACCAATTTCTTGTGTTAACATATCTTTCGCTAGTAAGTGAGTAATTCTTCGTTGATGAGCTTCAGAGCCGAACTCCTCTCGTGTTACTGTGGGATAATAGATAAGTTTTTCCTGTACCAAATCACCAAAAAATTCGTTGTTCGGCAGTTCATTGCAGATAGTTTTTCGATAAGCGAGTTCAGAAATATAACGTACACCATGAACCAGAATAATTTTTTCGTATTGCTCATACAGGTGTGGATCTTTAATAATGCTCATAAACGGTGCTAACCCTGTTCCGGTCGCCAGTAAATAGAGGTGTCTTCCTGGTTTAAGATAGCCAGATACCAGAGTACCAGTAGGGCGCGTTCTTAGCATAACAGGCTCGCCAACTTGAATGTGCTGTAAACGTGATGTGAGTGCCCCATCGGGGACTTTTATACTAAAAAATTCGAGTTCATCTTCGTAATTCGCACTAGCAATGCTGTAAGCGCGAAGTAATGGTTTTCCATCGACCTCAAGGCCGATCATAACGAACTGGCCATTTTCAAAGGTAAATGTGGGTTGACGAGTCGTTTTAAAGCTAAACAATGTATCATTCCAGTGATGAACATTGGTTATTGTTTCTGTAGTGATAGTTATCAATGAATACTCCTTCGGATGCGGATGGCGAACGCTATCCGCTAATATATAATGTTAATGGACAAATACTCTCTAAGCTGAGAAGACTTTCAAATTATTCTCACTTTTATCCCTTTACTTTTTCGCCTTAGCAATGTCCTGAATTTTTATGACGATAGCACGCAGACCGTTACCACGGGTGGGAGTAATATGACGCTCAAGGTCCAGTTCTGTGAAATATCCATTGATATCAAAATCTAAGATCTGCTCAGCTGTTTTGTCATTAAAGGCGGCCATCACTAGGGCCAACAGACCGTTAACAATTACCGCGTCGCTGTCCACTTGAAATTGTAATTTGCCATTTTGTTCAGTGCCAATTAGCCACACACTGCTTTGGCAACCTCTAACCAAACTCTCATCGGTTTTAAGGTTGTTATCGATAGGTGGAATACTTTTTCCCAAATCAATGATGTACTGATAGCGATGCTCCCATTCATCAAAAAAGGCCATATCTTCAACAATTTGTTCACAGCTAGGTAGATTCATCGTGTAATCCTAGGTTATATGGTTAGAAAAATATACCGGCTTCGAGCTGAACTTCTTCACTCATCATCTCGCGGGACCAAGGAGGATCAAAGACCAGTTCTACAGCGACATTTTTAACATTGGGTACCATACTCACTCGGTATTCTACATCGCCTACCAGCACAGGACCCATTCCACACCCAGGAGCCGTTAGGGTCATATCGATATGCACAGTTTGCGTAGCCTGATTGACAACAACTTTGTAAATCAGCCCTAGAGATAATAAATTAATGGGAATTTCAGGATCGAAAATAGTTTCCAGAGCTTTATATACTTGATCTATATGAATAAGGGCATCTTTGGGAGCTGGAAACTCCAGTTTTTGAGGTTTACGGCCGATAGCATCGGCATCAGTACCATCGATACGCAACATATTTCCGCGCCAAGTTACCGTGTAGTTGCCGCCAAGATCCTGAGTGATATTGACAAACTCTCCTGCTGGGATCAGTTGTACATCGCCATTTGGAACACGCCTTGCTTTGCATGCCCGCTCAGTAACTACCATTATTTGCAACATTTAGTGAACCTCATTATGCGAAAGTACAGTTTGGTCATGACATTTAGCGGACATTGAAACTTTCACCACAACCACATTCATTGATGGCATTGGGGTTATTAAACTTGACTACGCCGTTGACGCCTTCTCTAACATAGTCAATTTCAGTGTTTCTGACCAAATCCATGGTCTTGGCGGCAATGGTCAGAGTGAGCTTATCACTCGCTTTGATTACTGTGTCTCCTTCTTCAGCTTGTTCGGCAACGTCTAGTACATAGGCATAGCCTGTGCATCCGCTCACTTTGCTCGACAAGCGCAACAGATGGCCAGGGTGCTCTGCCAGCTTAGCTTCGAAATACTTTATTGCGGCTTGGGTAAGACTGACGGCATCACCTTGTCGATTTTCTGGGGTAAACATTTCTATAGTCATCATATATTTCTCAGGCCAGCATATTCTGGGCTTTTTTAAGGGCAATAAACAGCGCATCCACTTCTTCAAAAGTGTTATATAGTGAAAATGAAGCTCTGGCTGTTCCTGATACATTTAAGCGACGCATCAGTGGTTGGGCACAATGATCACCAGTACGTATGGCAATGCCCTGACGATCGAGAATAAAGCCCACATCGGCGGGGTGGCTGCCGTGCAAAATAAAACTCAATACACCTATTTTATTAGGAGCATTACCTATTACTTGTAAACCATTAAAGGCCTGAGCCTGTTTCAGCGCACGAGCCATCAGAGCCTGCTCATGAGCTTGTACAGCACTTAAGTCTAGGCTGGTAAACCAATTTATGGCAGCGCCTAAGCCGATCGCCCCCGCGATATTGGGGGTGCCAGCCTCAAGACGGTTAGGCAATTCACCCCAAGTGGAACTTTCGTAGGTGACTTGGGCAATCATTTCACCACCAGTCTGCCATACTGGCCAGTCCTGAAGTACGACTTCTTTACCCCAAAGTACACCTATACCGGTAGGTCCAAACAGTTTGTGGCCGGAAAATACGTAAAAATCACAGTCAATATCGCTTACATCTACATTGCCATGAGCAATACCTTGTGCTCCGTCAATGAGGACTAAAGCCCCTATTTTCTTGGCCTGAGCAGTGAGCGCTTTTATCGGATTTACTGTACCCAAAGCATTAGAGACATGGGGTAGTGCAAGCAGTTTGGTTTTTTCTGTTAACAAAGAAGCGAAGACTTCTGTATTGAGAGCACCATTTTCGTAGATCGGCGCTACTTTCAGAGTTGCTCCGCTGCGCTTACAGGCCTGCTGCCAAGTGACTAGATTTGCATGATGCTCCATTTCTGTGACTAAGATTTCATCGCCAATTTTAAGACGTTGCGCTATTCCATTGGCAACAATATTAATCCCTTCGGTAGTGCCACTGGTCCAGATCACTTCCTTACGGTTATTGGCATGAATAAAGCTGGCCACTATATCTCGAGCTTTTTCGTAGCGGCGTGTGGCTTCATCAGAAAGGTGATGGGCCCCGCGATGTACATTGGCATTACACTGAGTGTAAAAATCAAGGATTGCTTGGATCACCGCCTCTGGTTTTTGTGTGGTGGCTGCATTATCCAGATATACCAAAGGATTGCCTTCAATGCGCTGATTCAATATGGGAAATTGGGCACGGATCGCATCGAGATCCAAGCCACTAGTGCTGGCGATCATTTTACTTCCATCTCCATAAAACGAGATTTCAAACGGGGCTTCAACCATTGCGCAAGATGCTGATTAGGCATTTCATTCACCAGTTCTTGAATAAACCCAAAGTTTAACATGACCAGTGCCTGAGAGCGCGATATACCGCGAGAACGCAGGTAATATAGAGTTCCCTCGTCGATCTCAGCAATGGTGGCACCGTGAGCACACTGCACGTCATCGGCATAGATTTCTAACTCAGGCTTGGTATTTATCTGACCGCGACGGGATAATAACAGGTTGCGGTTATTCAGTTTGGCCACTGTTTTCTGAGCATCGCGGTGAATATGAATGCGACCATTGAAAACAGCTTTGACTTTGTCACCGACAATGCCTCGGGCATTTTCTTCGGAAGTGCCGTTGGCCACCTTATGTTCGATCGTGCTGTGTAGATCGAAATGTTCTGACTCGCCGAGTAGGTAGACGGCATTTAATTTGGCTTTGGCATACTCACCATTGTGAATGATATCTATATCCATTCGCGATAAATCACTGCCATAAGCGATCATTGTAGTATTAAGCTCAGCACGTTGTTGTAGATTAAAGTGACAGCCACCAATATGAATGGCCTGATGGGTATGCATGGCCAGTCGGTAATGCTCAAGATAAGCCTGTTCACCGATATCATACTCAGCAAAGAGTGTACTAAAACTAGCCTTTTCACCCTGTCCCTGCTCAATCACTGTCGCCCTAGCATGGCTGCCTAAGCGCAGCAAAATACGATGGTGAGACTCTTGCCCATCAGTATTGATACTAATAATACGAATGGGCTGTTCAATTTGGCTGTCGGCATCGATGTCTATAATCAGGCCATCTTCTGCCAAGGCGTCGTTTATTAGGCCGAACAGATGGCGCTGAGGTTTGATTTTTGTAAATAGTCCTGTAGCCGCGTTTTGATCTTTAACAGAGGCATTCAGCAAGCTACTGATATGTAAGCCTTTGGGTAAAGGCAGTGCTCTAATATCACTTTGTAATTTACCGTTTACAAAGACTAAATCAAGGCTGTTCAGATCATCTATCTTTTCAATAGTAGCTTTTTCTGTTGCCGCGTAGCCGCTTAATTGCAGATTTACTAGTGGCTCCAGTGAAGTATATTTCCAGTTTTCCACTCGGCGATCAGGCCATTTAGTGTTGCTCAGTGCATCTAGGGCCTGAGCGCGAAGTGGGCTAAGCCAGTCATCAATGGCTTGACCACGGTCTATAACCTGTTGTAACCACTGACTCATGCATTGGTCTCCTCGGAATGATCCTGACCTAGGAAGGCATAGCCTTCTTTTTCTAAGTCTTGGGCCAGTGAAGCGTCACCGCTTTTGACCACTTTACCATTAGCCAGAATATGTACATAGTCGGGTTTAATATAATCAAGCAGACGTTGATAGTGGGTGATAACTATAAAGCTGCGTTTGCCGTCGCGTTGGCTGTTGACACCGTTAGCGACTACCTGAAGCGCATCGATATCCAAACCAGAGTCGGATTCATCCAGAATACATAAACTGGGTTCAAGAAGGATCATTTGCATAATTTCATTGCGTTTCTTCTCGCCTCCAGAAAATCCTTCGTTAACACCGCGTTTAAGAAAATCCAGTGGCAGTTGCACCTGTTTACAAGCTTCTTTGGCTTTTTTCAGGAACTCTGCGGCAGTCAATGGTGTTTCACCGCGCTGCTCGCGGATGGCGTTTAATGATTCTTTCATAAATTGCATATTGCTGACGCCGGGGATCTCTACCGGATACTGGAAGGCTAGAAATAGGCCCTTACGAGCCCGTTCTTCTATTTCCATATCAAGCAGATCCTCACCCTTAAAGCTCACACTGCCGTCAGTAACCTGATAGCCTTCGCGGCCCGATAGTATAAAGCCGAGAGTACTTTTACCTGCCCCGTTAGGGCCCATAATGGCATGAACCTCACCGGGTTTAATGGCTAGATTGAGGCCCTTGAGTATATTTTTTTGTTCTACACTGGTGTGTAGGTTTTCAATTTTAAGCATAATTTTTATCCTACTGAGCCTTCAAGACTGATTTCGAGTAATTTGCCCGCCTCTACGGCGAACTCCATGGGCAGTTCTTTGAATACTTCCTTACAGAAGCCATTAACGATCATCGATATGGCCTTTTCTGCATCAAGGCCACGTTGTTGGCATAAAAACAACTGATCGTCATTAACCTTAGAGGTGGTTGCTTCATGTTCCACCACCGCAGAGGGATTACGACTCTCAATATAAGGGAACGTGTGAGCACCACAGCGATCGCCAATGAGCAATGAATCACATTGGGTAAAATTACGCGCACCATCTGCTTTGGCACCCATATGCACTAAACCACGGTAACTATTGTTACTGTTACCAGCGCTGATACCTTTGGAAATAATGGTAGATTTAGTATTCTTGCCTAAATGGATCATCTTGGTGCCTGTATCGGCCTGCTGCCTGCCCCTAGTCAAGGCAACAGAATAGAATTCACCTACACTGTTATCCCCTTTGAGCACACAACTGGGATATTTCCAGGTGATTGCAGAGCCGGTTTCCACCTGAGTCCAGGAAACTTTGGCATTGGTGTGACATAAAGCGCGTTTAGTCACAAAGTTATAGATACCGCCTTTACCGTTCTCATCACCGGGATACCAGTTTTGTACGGTCGAGTATTTTATTTGAGCGTCATCCAAAGCAACCAGTTCAACTACGGCGGCATGCAATTGGTTTTCATCTCGTTGAGGCGCGGTGCACCCCTCCAGATAACTTACATGACTACCCTCATCGGCGACGATTAAAGTGCGTTCAAACTGTCCCGTGTTTTGTTCATTTATACGAAAGTAAGTGGATAGCTCCATGGGGCAGCGAACGCCTTTAGGAATGTAAACAAAAGATCCATCTGTGAATACGGCACTGTTGAGTGCGGCAAAGTAATTATCAGCACGCGGTACAACACTCCCCAGGTATTTTTTTACCAGTTCAGGATACTTATGAACTGCCTCAGAAATGGGACAGAAAATAACGCCGGCTTCCTCCAACTGTTTTCTATAAGTGGTTACCACAGAAACTGAATCGAAAACCGCGTCTACCGCAACGCCAGCCAACATTTGTTGTTCGTAGAGTGGGATACCAAGTTTTTCATAGGTACGCAAGAGTTCTGGATCCACTTCATCCAGAGATTTGGGTTTATCCTTCATACTCTTCGGAGCCGAATAATATGATATGGCTTGAAAATCGATTTTTGGGTAATGCACATGGGCCCACTCGGGTTCTTCCATATTTAGCCACGTGCGATATGCGCGAAGACGCCACTCTAACATCCATTTTGGCTCATTTTTCATTACCGAGATGCGGCGTATAACATCTTCGTCCAAGCCAATTGGAAAAGTTTCAGATTCGATGTTGGAAACAAATCCAGCATCGTATTTGCGGGATAATGCCTGTTCGATTTGTTCACTCATACTTTAGTTTCTCCCTAGCTTTGTTGCCCAGATTTCAAGAATTAAATGTCTAAGTTTTTGCAAACCAAGAATGTTGAAGACAAATGTTGAAGACAACAGCATAATATTTACAATAACCCACAATACTTGAGTAATTTAGTCAGGTACTAATTCTATAATACCCGACTAAATTACTCAAGTACTGTGTGCAAAAAATAATGGCAAGCGAGTTGTTCCTCGTAAATTATCAGATATGGCTGCCACATATTCCGAATTTACATACAAGAATCCGAGTGTGTTTCTTTTTATTGAGTATATAAAATTGTCGCAAAAGCAAAGTATGGTTTCAGCGACACAAAAATTTGTGGATCATTTGTCAACATGGTTAGTCTTTTGGAATAGCCAAGTTGACATAAACATCAAACCTATTTTTTTTCATATTTATGCTCATCGACGGTTTTTTATCGGCTAAAGGTGGGGCGTAACTGGGGCGTTTAACTACTACGCGGTATTTGGCTAGCTTAAGGGCTGGTTCAAGTAAGTTGTCGGCATCTAAGTCTTCACCAACAAGTGATTGAAACACACGCATCTCTTTTTTAACTAAAGCTGATTTTTCTCTGTGCGGATACATAGGATCTAAATACACTACATCAACTTGTGAAGTTAGGCTCATGTTATCAATGGAAGATGCATGAATAAGTTGCATGTTCGTTATAATGTCAGCCACTTCTGCGTGTAATTTCGCTCGTTCAAGGCCGTCGGCAAGTAAAGCAGCCACAATTGGCATTCGCTCCATTAAGGTTACTTGGCAACCTAAGCTTGCAAGTAAAAAGGCATCTCGTCCAAGCCCTGCGGTAGCGTCTAAAACGTGTGGGGTAAAACCGTGCTTTAAGCCAATGGCTTTGGCTATGTCTTGCCCTCGGCCACCACCAAATTTTCGTCGATGGGCAACTGCGCCTTCAACAAAGTCAACTTTTACTGCGCCTAGTTTTGGTTCGTCTAATTTACACAGTTCTAATTGTTGATCATTAACTTGTAGTAAAAACATTAATTCTGTGTGTTTTACAGCTGCTTGCTGATCGCCAATATAAGGAAACTGCCATTTTTTTGCGAGACGTTTTGCTTGTGCAACATCTGAATTATGTACATAAGCAATTGCAATTGAGTGAAGTAATGGCGTCATTGTTTTTTGCTTTCTCATCAGTTAAAAAACTGATTTGATCATACCGTAAAGCAATTATAACCACTAGTTATACCAACTTTATTAATTAAGGGATCGACTTTTTACGCAGGAAAAACCATCAAGAACAAGACAGTTATTTTACTACGAAACATGTCATATTTTGACCAAAAAAACAGGTTTTGCGAATAAAAACACGTAATTTTTAGCTTTTTTATAAAAACGAAAAGTTTTTAAAATACTTTTTATTTACATGTGTTGCAAATAAATTTCACTACATACGTATTCATAAAAAAGCTTTCTGACAGAGTGCGAATTTTAAGCAACTATTGTTACGGGTAAGGAATAAATGAAAATGGAGTGTTAAAAAAACAAAAATAACTTATATACACAACAGGTAATTAAAATGAAAATAATAAAACAAACATTAAGCACCTTCAGTAAAAGTAACCTAAGTAAAATCAAGAATAACCTCTTAATAAAATCGTTAATAGTTACAGGCATGACCATGGGTTTTTCTGTGCAAGCGCACGCGGCAGCTCAACCAACAACCTTTGTACACTTATTTGAATGGAATTGGCAAGATGTTGCGCAAGAGTGTGAAGATTATCTCGGCCCTAAAGGTTTTGCCGCTGTGCAAGTTTCTCCTCCCAATGAACATATTCAAGGTAGTCAGTGGTGGACACGTTATCAACCAGTAAGTTATCAATTAGAAAGTCGTGGGGGTACACGTGCACAATTTATTGATATGGTTCATCGTTGTAAAGCCGTTGGCGTTGATATTTATGTTGATGCGGTAATTAATCATATGGCAAGCGGTAGCGGTACTGGTAGCGCAGGTAGTGCTTTTGGTAGTAAAAGCTATCCAATTTTTAGTCCACAAGACTTTCATGCAAGTTGCCCTATTAATAATTATGGTAATCGTTGGGAGGTACAAAATTGTGAATTAGTCGGGTTACCTGATTTAAATACGGGCGCGGCTTATACTCAAGACACTATCGCTGGATATTTAAATGATCTTACTAATATTGGTGTCGCAGGCTTTCGTTTTGATGCATCAAAGCACATGGCTGTTGGTGACATTCAAGGGATCATGTCGAAAGTAAATGGCACACCATTAGTTTTTCAGGAGGTAATAGACCAAGGTGGTGAAGCAATTACATCAAGTGAATATACCAGTGTAGGGTTAGTAACCGAATTTAAATATTCAACTAAATTGGGAGATACCTTTCGCAATGGTAGTTTGGCATGGTTGAGTAATTTTGGTGAAGGTTGGGGATTTTTGCCGAGTAGTTCTGCCGTGGTTTTTGTCGATAATCACGATAATCAACGCGGACACGGTGGTGCAGGTAATGTCATAACCTTTCAAGATGGTCGTTTGTATGATTTAGCCAATGTTTTTATGTTGGCGTATCCGTATGGTTATCCAAAAGTAATGTCGAGTTATGATTACCATGGTGATACAAATGCTGGCGGGCCAACGGTACCCGTACATAATGGCAACACATTAGAGTGTTTTGGCACTAATTGGCAGTGTGAACATCGTTGGTCATATATTGCTGGTGGTGTTGATTTTAGAAATAACACCGCTGACAACTGGGTAACCACTAATTGGTGGGATAATGGTAATAATCAAATAGCCTTTGGCCGTGGTAGTTCTGGTTTTGTTGCAATTAATAAAGAAACTTATAACTTAACTACAACCTTAAGCACTGCTATGGCAGCAGGTAATTATTGTAATGTATTAAAAGGTGAATTATCCGCTGATGGTCAATCATGTAGCGGGGAAACGATTACGGTAAATGCTGATGGCACTATTAACGCTAATGTGAGTGCTTGGGATGCATTTGCTATTCATCAAGGTGCAAAAATAAATGCAGCAATACAACCACCAATAGGAAATTGGCAACGTACGGTTATATTTATACAAGCACAAACAGCGAGCGGACAAGATATGTTTATTCGCGGTGGTATTGATCACACCTATGCCAATAATAACTTAGGTAAAAACTGTGCGACCACTAACTTTAATTGTGCTATTGCGATTAAACATAATAATTTACGCAATGCGACAACCACACTGTGGAAAACCAATGACAACTACTTAGATTGGTACGGCGCAGAAGCTTCACAAGATGTTAGCGCCGAAGGAACTGCTTTAGATTGGACCACTAACGTATGGCCAACAAGTTGGGGCGCTTTACGTACGGTTGCGGCCGATGGTTTTGGTGAAGATCCTTTGAACATATGGGGACAGCATTACTGGATGTTAGATGTCGATATGGATTGTAGTCAAACGGTTAATGGTCAATTTGAAGTGAAAGCCTTCATTAAAAATGGTCAAGGTTGGGAAGGTAATATTGCCCAATTAAATACACCTTACACAACTAATAATCACGTTGCTCAATGCGGTAAGATAAACAAGTTCGATTTTAATGCCAGCACGGTTGAAATTCGTAACTTTTAAACACTAAAAATGATGTGATAGTTTTCCAGTAACCTTAATTATTTAAGGCTACTGGTTAGCTAACTTTTACAGATCTCCTAATTTAATTCATCGTTTTTCCAATACTTAGTACCTTTAATCATCGCTTGCAGGGCTAAACCACTTTCGGTTAATTGATACACACTAATATCACCCAAAGTAACGCCAGCACTAGCGGCATCACCTTTGTCACTGCTTTTCGCTGCGGCGTCTGCTTCTGCACCAAACGCCCAGCCTTTTTCAACAAAGGTATTTAGTGCTTTTTTAGAATGGAAAACAAAAACAGCCCGAAAATCTTTAACACCTAAGCCTAAACCAATACCTGCTTCACCCATGTTCATATACGTATTTTTGCCGTTATTGTTATTATGTACTAAACCATAACCACCACCCGCAGAAACAAAAAACAGGTTGATTTGTGCATTGCTAAATACCGCATAGCCAACAGCATTGTTAACCTCTTCTCTAATCCTTGGATTTTGTTTATAAACTGCAGTTAATACGGTTTGACTCATTTTTTGAATTTCTGCACGTTTTTCAGTTGGGGATGAAGAACCCGTCGACGCACAAGCTGTTAGACACAGGCTAAAAAATAGTACGAGTAATTTTTTCATAGCAACACCTTAAATAAATCGAGTGAATAAGATAATAGCATGGTAATAATTTTATACCCACTTAGGTACTACATTACTTTACAATAGCTTAGTATTAAGGCATTTTAGCCGCTTATTCTATAGTCATTAATTTTGGGATTTTTCATGCAGACATTTCAACGGATTTCGAAATGGGTTCTCACCCTATTTTTAATTTTAACCTTATCCATTTGGTTGTTATCTTCACCGCTAATTAAGTATTTTGTAAACGCCCCTTTAGCTGAGCAGGGTTTAAGCTTGTCTGAGCAAAGTGTTATTCGCTTTAATCCTTTTTTAATCCGTTTATCGATAAATGATTTGGTACTGACAAAAACCAAAACCAAAGAAAAAGTGTTAAAAATAGGAGAATTAACATTGCAGCTGGCGTTGCACCAATTGTTGTTCGATAACATTAAAGTGCAAACTTTTACCGTCGATAATTTTTTGGTGCAGGTAAAACAATTACCTGAAAAACTCGAAGTTGCCGGCTTTGTCGTTTCTGCACAAGAAAAACCGACATCTCAAAAGCCTCCTGAAAAAGCCCCTGAAAAAGAAAACACCGCAGGTAAATTTATATATACCGTTATTATGCCAGCCTTAACATTATCTAATGGTAATATTGACCTATTTGCTGATAATCAAATGCATAGCATTCATATAGATGATTTTTCGGTGACAAACCTTAGCGCTAACAGTCAAAAAGTGGCGAGCCAATTAAGTTTAACGGCATTGGTTGATAATGCTAAAACACGTTTAGATGCTGACATTTTATACCAAGACAATGCAGCAAAAATTAATTCAACATTTTCTTTAGCGCAATATCCTTTGGCAAAAGTAAAAGCGCATTTAACTGGGCGAGTTGCACAACTTGATGAACTTGAAGGTAAATTGTCACTTAATACCACGCAAATGGTCACCCTAGAGAATCAACAGTTACAAGTGTCGCTACCCAATATTGAAATTACACCACAAGATGTTATTGCCAAGCTTAAGAGTGAAAACAAAAGCTATACCCTAAAAGTGCCCGATATGTTGGCGCAGTTAATGAAAATGCAGGTAACAGTTAATCTGAATGAGGAAGTTAAACAAGCCCCTCAATTTAACTTCGATAGTTTTTTGTTAAAAACTCCCCAAGCGATCACCTTTATTGATCACAACTTAGCGCCAGAATTACCGCGCACTTTTTTAATTGATGAATTATCTCTTGGCGCACTCAGTACCAAACAAGTTGAGCAAGTTACCCCTTATAAATTTATTGCGCGTAGTAATAAATATGAGAAATTTAATTTTGCTGGAAATATTAAACCTTTTGCCAAAATACCTGAATATCATGTTTTAGGTGATATTCAAGAAGTATCACTTCCGTCTATATCTGCTTATGTGAAACAAGGCCTGCAGCTTGAATTTAAAAGTGGGCAATTCAAATCACAAATTAAAGGCTCTTTGGTTGCCGATAAAATTAACGGTGATATTAATATTGTTATTAAGGGGTTAGAAACAAGTGCCGCCGACAATACAGAAGTGGATATGCTAAAAGATAATGCCACTATGCCGCTAAATGCTGCATTAGGTATGCTCAAAGATGGTGAAGGAAATGTTGAATTGGACGTGCCATTATCAGGTTCCACCAAGGATCCTAAATTTGGGGTGGGGAGTTTCATTTCATTAATTACGCAAAAAGCGGTGATGTCAGCAACTAAGACGTATTTAATAAAAACGTTTATACCGTATGCCAATGTAGTGTCTGTTGCGATGACTGCGGGTGACTTTTTATTAAAAGTGCGTTTTGAAAATTTAAAGTATCAAACCAAACAAATTAAACCTCAGCCAGAACAAGAAAAATACTTACAGCAATTTATTGCATTAATGAGCGATAAGCCAAAAGTACAAGTGAAAATTTGTGCAATTAGTGTTCCTGCTGATGTTGGGTTAATTAATGGTGAAAGTATCACAAAAAAATCAGCTATCAGTGAATTAAATAAATTGGCTGAAAAACGAGAGCATGCGTTTAAAGATTATATTATTGAACATAGTAAAATTGATTCAGCGCGTTTGTTGTTATGTGCGCCAAAAATTGATAGCAGTAAAAAAGCACAACCGCGCATAGAATTATCGGTTTAATGAAAGTGCATTTTGTTTTAAAAAAAGCAGGAATTTATTTGTCAGGTGGTTGTGTGAATAATGGCGGGATTGTACGATTGAAAACTGCCTGTTCAAATTTAATGGCGTATTAAGTTGTGTAAATAATTTAAAATCAAGCTCTTGCTGAATTGATAGTAATGATAAAACACCTAAGCCTAAATTAGCTTTAACTGACTGCTTAATAGCTTCTTGGCGTGATAAATCCATACTGTCATTAATCACCATTCCTTGTTGTTGCATTGCATTGATAAAAACAGATCGTGTGCCAGAGCCCTGTTCGCGTAAAATCCAGCGTTGTTTGGCAAGCTGTTTAGTTGTTAATTTGCCTTGTTTAGCAAACGGGTGTGATGACGAACAGAAAACCACTAATTCGTCATTTCTCCAGGGTGTTAACGATAAAGTACTTGTTGCGATTGGAGCTTCAACCAAGCCAAGGTGTGCTTGACCTGCGCTTAAACGCTTAATTACATTATCGGAATTACTAATGTATAGCTTAGGATTTACCAAAGGATGTTGTTTAACAAAATCTGCGAGTAAACGGGGCATAACATAAGAACCAATAGTTACACTAGCCGCAACTTTTAATTCGCCTTGTAAATATTCGCTGCTTGGTTGTTGAAGCTGTGTTTGCAATTCCAACATTTGAATTGCCTTAGATAAAATAATACGGCCATGGTCATTGATTAAAAGTTTACGACCGACTCGATTAAAAAGAGGATAGCCTAAAACTAATTCTAACTCTTTTAATGACTGACTTGCGGCAGATTGCGTTAAACATAACTCATCAGCAGCTTTAGTTATGCCGTTTAACCTCACTGTGGTAGTAAAGACTAACAATTGCTTTAAGGTGATATTCAATATTAAGTGCCAACAAATCATTAATTTAATTAATATAGTATATTAAAAACATTTGTTTTATTAATTTTAAATATTTTTATATATTATACTCAAACTGAATAAGTAAGTTTTTTATTAAATTACATGAGTATAAACATGGCATTTTCAACTAATAATTGTAGAAATATAGTAGGGTCTGTTGATCTTTCAGTTTATAGCTCTGTTGCACTTGAAAAAGATGGCAATCGAGGCGCTTAATGTAATGTTTGGTTGTTCCAAATGCACATTAAGCAACAAAGAGTGACACTTTTTCAAGGCAACCCAAGGGGCTATGACTATTTTTCAAGCTAATATCGTTAAAAATGGTTAAAGTAGAATGACTACATTGCACAATTTTTGCCTTGTTATCTTAAAAAATAGCCTATAGCAGAGACTAAAATGAAAGATCAACAGACCCTAAGTGGTATTTTATTTGTTGCACTATTTGCAACCTTAGCTACTTATATGGCGCAATTTGAAATTTTTCAGCAATTTGCCATAAGTCCATTAATTATCGGTATTGTGTTGGGGATTATTTATGCTAACACTCTGCGAAATAAATTTCCGCTTGAATGGCAGCCTGGCATCCTTTTTTCAACTAAAAATATATTACGTATAGGCATCGTTTTTTATGGTTTCCGTCTTACTTTTCAAAATATTTCGGAAGTAGGTGTTGTTGGGATAATTGTTAGCGTTAGTATTGTTAGTTTAACCTTTATTTTAGGGTGTTTTCTCGGAATTAAAGTTTTCAAACTAGATCGCGATACCACTATTTTAATTAGTGCTGGTAGCTCTATTTGTGGTGCCGCTGCAGTGCTAGCCACAGAGCCAGTGCTTAAAGCAGAGTCTTATAAAACGAGTATTGCCGTAGCAACCGTGGTGGTATTTGGTACGATTGCGATGTTTTTGTACCCCTTTTTATATCAAAGCGGTATGTTGGCTATTAGCCCCCTGGAAATGGGAATTTATATAGGTGGAACATTACATGAAGTCGCTCATGTAGTGGGTGCGGGTAATGCCATAAACGAAAATGCTGCTAATACGGCAGTTATTGTAAAAATGTTAAGAGTGATGTTACTCGCGCCATTTTTAGTCATTTTGTGTTTATGGTTAAAAGGTAAAACATGTAATCAAAAAGCGGATGAGCCAAGTAAAACGAAAATTACAATTCCTTGGTTTGCTATAGGGTTTATTGCTGTTGTTGGATTTAATTCATTAAGTTTATTAACCAATAATGTGGTTATAAGTATTAATCAATTAGACACTTTTGCATTAACTATGGCAATGACAGCCTTAGGTATGGAAACCTGTTTTGATAAATTTAAAGGGATAGGACTAAAACCAATTTATTTGGCGACTAGCTTGTTTGTATGGTTATTATTTGGCGGTTTTATTATTACTAAACTTGCCATAAGATTTCTTTAATCCTTTTTTATTTGTATGTTTTGATGAAAACATCAACTGTAAATTATTAATTTGTTGTTATTTTTTAAGAGATTAGAAGAATATTTCAATCAAACATTTACTTTAAATTTAATTCAGTTATACTGCACCCGTTGGTTAAGAATACAGCGGCGATAATTTATTTAAGTTCCAAGTAGACCTACTTGATAGTTCATGAGTTCGTAAGTAAATCCTGCATCTTTCAGCGCAATTTTAGTTAAGCATTTGACTTAACTGGTTTATTTATTAATATTTGGAGATTACTTATGTCTAACATGACTGGCCGTGTAAAATGGTTTGATGAGAAAAAAGGTTTTGGTTTTATTGAAGCACAAGACGGAAAAGACGTTTTCGTTCATTTTCGTGCTATTAAAGGCGACGGTTTCAAAACTTTAACAGATGGTCAAGAAGTATCATTTGAAGTTGAACAAGGTCAAAAAGGCCCTCAAGCAGTAAACGTTTCTTTAGTTTAATTGCTAACAGAATTTATAAAAGCCGCTTATTTAAGCGGCTTTTTTTTATCTGATTTTTCTTGAGTAGAAATGATCACTTAGTTTGTAAGATTGGTATTAATTACTATAATTGATTTTATTGATATACCAAGTTTTACTGCCATTAGGTGTTTTTACTTCAAAATCGTCATCAACTTCTTTTTTTAAACAAGCACGTGCCATAGGTGAGTCAATCGAAATATAATCAGACCGACCATAAATTTCATCGGGGCCAACAATTCTAAACTTTAGGGTTTCATCATTGTCATTTTCTATTTCAACCCAAGCGCCAAAAAATATCTTACCGTCTTGCTGCGGTGAATAATCAACAATTTTTAAAATTTCTAAGCGTTTACGTAAATAGCGAACGCGCCAGTCAATTTCGCGTAGGCGCTTCTTGTTGTAATGGTAATCAGCGTTTTCACTGCGATCACCAAGGCTTGCTGCCCAATACACTTTTTTAGTGATTTCTGGTCGTTCAACGCGCCAAAGCTGGTTTAATTCTTGTTGTAAAAGGTCAAAGCCTTTGCGGGTAATTAAATTGGTTTTCATGCTCATTTTATACTGATAGACATTAAATAGTGAAACAACTATTTATTGTTAACTCTCTGTTGCAAAGACAAAAGGATTTATTATGGATATTCATGCGACACTATACGGCTAAATCATCTTATTTTCTGCTATTTTATTTATCTGTTTGAGTATCTATTTAAGCCGCAAAAAACACCCATACCAAAAATCGCAATGTTTGTTGCCTTAGAAGCTAAAATTTTATTAGCCCGCCAAAAATGCTTGAAAACTTGGATTTTGGGTTTCTTCTTGATATTGGTAACCTAAATCTTTCAAATGGCGGAAAAAAGCTAATTGCTGTTCGTCGCTTACTTCAAAACCTGCTAATACTTGGCCAAATGCTGCACCGTGATTACGGTAATGAAATAAAGTGATATTCCAATGTTCACCTAAAGTATCTAAAAAGCTTTCAAGCGCGCCGGGATATTCTGGAAATTCAAAGCTAAAAATACGTTCTTGTACGACTTTTTCTGGGTTTTTATCTTGCTCAATGCTATCTGTTTGCTCAAGGCTGTAAGCACTACCCTTACCACCAACCATATAACGAACATGCAATTTCGCCAGTTCATTTTCGGTAAAATCAGTAACCTGATAATTTGCAGTAGATAACGATTCAATTAAATGTTGGCGTTCGTTTTCTTCGCCAGCAAGACGTAAACCAACAAAAATATGCGCTTGTTGTTTGTCTCCATCCGCTAAATTTTCCGGCTTATTTCCGCTCTTATCACCATTCTTATCACCATTCTTATCACCAGAGAAGCGATAGTTAAATTCGGTGATCACGCGGCCACCAATGGTTTGACAAAATTTTCGAAAACTGCCTTTTTCTTCTGGAATAGTGACCGCTAAAATCGCTTCTTTTTGTTCGCCTAATTCACAGCGTTCAGATACATAACGTAAACTATGAAAATTCATATTTGCACCAGATAAAACGGCGACTAAAGATTGTGGTACGACTTCAGTGTTTAAGCTGTTTTTTTCCAGATCTTCTTTTGTTTTCGCTTCTTGCATTAAACAATACTTAGTTAAGCCCGCTAAAGATAATGCGCCAGCAGGTTCTGCAATAACCCGTGTTTGTTCAAAAATATCTTTAATTGAGGCGCATATTTCATCACTATTTACGGTGATCACGTCATCACAAAAGCGTTTTATTAAATCAAAGGTGTGTGTGCCTATGCGTTTTACCGCAACGCCATCCGCAAAAATACCCACTTGTTCTAAATCGATAGGTTTACCTGCTTTCATTGCTGCCTGTAAACAAGCTGAGTCTTGCGCTTCAACACCAATAACCTTGATATCAGGTCTTAGCTGTTTTAAATAAACCGACATGCCAGCCAATAAACCACCACCGCCAACAGGCACAAACACCACATCTGCATGAGGTAGTTGCTGTAATAACTCTTTGGCAACCGTGCCTTGTCCGGCAATAACATCTGCATCGTCAAACGGATGGATCATGGTTTTGTGTTCGTCGCGTGCATAATCAAGTGAAGCCGCTTGTGCCTCGCTATAGCTTTTGCCAATTAAGCGCACATCGGCACCAAAACGCCGGACGTTATCTACTTTAATGTCAGGCGTGGTAATCGGCATAACGATGGTGGCTTTTATACCTAATTTATTCGCTGCTAATGCGAGCCCTTGTGCATGATTACCTGCCGAGGCGGCAATCACGCCATGAATACATTCTTGCTCAGTTAAACTGGCTAACTTGTTATAGGCACCGCGTAATTTAAATGAATGTACGGGTTGTTGATCTTCTCGTTTTAAGAAAATATTTTGCTTTAAACGCGTCGACAATTTAGTGAGTGATGTTAGTTCGGTTTCAACGGCTACGTCATAAACGGGCGCTAATAATATTTTTCTTAAATAATCTAAACCTACATCGTTGTACTGTTTCATTTCTTCACTCAATTTAATGGTTGTGCTTACGTTTAAAGTGCTGTTGGCGTTCTCAGACATTATTTACAAACCTATTTTTACAATCTACTTTTCACAGACCCGTTTATACAAACTTATAATTTGCCATCAAGTAAATCACGATTACGCACTGCACCCTTATCAGCACTGGTCGCTAGCATGGCATAGTTTTTAAGGGCATAACTAATTGGTCGAACGCGATCTTTTGGTTGCCATGCTTGTTTACCTTTTGCCTCCATTTTTGCTCTACGCTGTGCTAACTGTTCATCACTAAGCTGTAGCTTAATAACCCGATTGGGGATATCAATTTCAATAATATCTCCTTGTTCAACTAACGCAATAACACCACCAGCAGCAGCTTCAGGCGATACATGACCAATAGATAAACCTGATGTGCCACCAGAAAAACGGCCATCGGTGATCAAAGCACACGCTTTACCCAATCCCATTGATTTTAAATAAGTGGTTGGATATAACATTTCTTGCATACCCGGGCCGCCTTTAGGACCTTCGTAACGAATTACCACCACTTCACCAGCCACTACTTTTCCGTCTAATATGCCAGCGACAGCATCATCTTGGCTTTCAAATACGTGTGCTGAACCAGTAAAAGTAAGGTTATCTTCACTAACACCTGCGGTTTTGACGATACAACCGTCAACGGCTATATTGCCCTTTAATACTGCTAAACCGCCATCTTTTGAAAAGGCATGTTCAAGGCTACGAATGCAGCCATTTTCGCGATCAATATCTAAGCTATCCCATCGGCATTCTTGGCTAAACGCTTGCGTAGTTCGAATACCTGCGGGGCCTGCTTGATAGAATTTTTTAACGTCTTCGTTATCGGTAACGGCAACATCATATTGTGCTAATAATTCCGCCAAACTTATACCTAACACATTGACGGTATCCGTCTTTAGTAAACCAGCACGAGCAAGTTCACCTAAAATGGCAACGACCCCCCCAGCGCGGTGAACATCTTCCATGTGATATTTTTGTGTTGATGGTGCGACTTTACATAAATGGGGGACTTGGCGAGACAATCTATCCATATCTTCCATGGTAAAATCAATTTCCGCTTCTTGTGCGGTTGCTAATAAGTGGAGAACGGTATTGGTTGAACCACCCATGGCAATATCTAAACACATGGCATTTTCAAAGGCGGCTTTGCTGGCTATATTGCGAGGTAACGCACTCTCGTCGTCTTGCTGATAGTAGCGTTTGGCTAGTTCAACAATTTGTACTCCTGCTTTTAAAAATAATTGCTTTCTGTCGCTATGTGTTGCCAACATAGAACCATTGCCCGGTAGTGCTAATCCTAATGCTTCTGCTAAGCAATTCATTGAGTTCGCGGTGAACATACCTGAACATGAACCACAGGTAGGGCAAGCTGAACGTTCTATTTGGTCACTTTGCGCATCACTGACTTTAGGATCAGCGCCTTGGATCATCGCATCAACTAAATCGAGCTTGATAATTTTATCGCTTAACTTTGTTTTGCCGGCTTCCATTGGACCACCTGAAACAAAAATAACCGGAATATTTAAGCGCATCGCGGCCATCATCATACCGGGAGTTATTTTGTCGCAATTTGAAATACAGACCATGGCATCAGCACAATGAGCATTGACCATATATTCAACCGAATCGGCAATTAAATCACGTGAAGGTAAGCTATAAAGCATACCGCTATGCCCCATCGCAATACCGTCGTCTACTGCAATAGTATTAAACTCTTTTGCAACACCACCTGCCTCTTCAATGGCACCTGCCACTAATTGTCCCATGTCTTTTAAATGAACATGCCCAGGTACAAATTGCGTAAATGAGTTAACGACAGCAATAATCGGTTTGCCAAAGTCGTTATCTTTCATACCTGTTGCTCGCCACAGTGCGCGAGCGCCAGCCATGTTACGACCTTGTGTTGATGTTGCAGATCTTAATTTTGCCATGATGTTAGTATTTCCATTATTTATTTGTTGTTAAATTAAACTTAATTGAGTGGTGTTAACCAGCCCCATTTGTCGTGGGTTTTACCTGAAAATAGGCCGAAAAATTTCTCTTGAAGTGCTTTGGTAATTGGACCAAGACTACCTGAGCCCACTTTAATACCATCAACAGATTTTATGGGTACAATTTCAGTTGCGGTACCCGTCATAAAAAATTCATCTGCAATATAAAGTGCTTCACGAGAAATTGTTTCTTCTCGAACTTCATAGCCAAGCTCTTTTGCCAATTCAAAGACGGCATCGCGGGTTAAGCCCGATAATATTGACGCTGATGTTGGTGGCGTATAAATAATGCCATGACGTACAACAAACAAATTTTGACCTGAACCTTCACTTATTTGATTATTAATATCCATTGCTATACCTTCATCATATCCATGGCGTTTTGCTTCCATTGAAATAAGCTGTGAGGATAAGTAATTACCACCTGCTTTTGCTCCAGTGGGCATGGTGTTAGGTGCTAATCGATTCCAGCTGGAAACGCCGACGTTTACACCATTTTCAATCGCGTCGTTACCTAAATAAGCATCCCAATGAAAAGCGGCAATGATCAGATCTGCCTTAGCATCAAGTGGTGCTCGTAAGCCCATACCAACATCACCCAAAAAAGCTAAAGGTCGCAGGTAAGCCACCTCGAGTTTATTTGCATTAACTGTGTCTTTACACGCTTGCACTACTTGTTTTTCAGTAAAAGGAATATCCATTCGGTATATTTTTGCTGAATTAAACAATCGTGTTATATGCTCATGTAAACGAAAAATGCAACTGCCTTGAGGCGTTTTGTAAACTCGGATCCCTTCAAAAACAGAAGAACCATAATGTAAAACATGACTCATTACATGCACTGTAGCGTCTTGCCATGGAATCAGCTTACCATTAAACCAAATGAGTTCTGCGTTAACTTTTGCCATCTTGTTTACCTAAAATATTCGCTAAAAGTGGGGATACTGTTATGCACTACATTGTGTTTGCATATCATTATTTACTTCAATCGCGTTGATATCGATTAATTTATGTAATTGATATTGTAGGTGTTCAATAGAGTTTTTGCTTTGCACAGACAATTCAATGGTTAATTTAGTCTGTTCGCCATCGGGAAACATGGTCATACCGGTGACAATAAATCCACGGTAGCGCGTCACTTGTAATAGTTTTTCCATAACTGTTGGTTGGTTTTCAGCAATGATGCGTAATGTGTGGTTTGTCATGATGTTTCTCCAATGTTTCCTGATTTTTGTCTTCCTGAGATCCTGACCTTCGTCAAGATGACGGTTATAACTTGATTTACTTTTTTAAATACTGTCATGCTGAATTTGTTTCAGTATCTCGCTTTTCAGTATTTTATTTAGATACACTTTCAATCATTTTATGATTTGCGGTTTCTGGTGGCACTAACGGCCAAACATTATCACAAGCATCTATTTTAACTTGCAACAAATAAGGGCCTTGATGATTTAACATCTCGGCTATTGCATCACTAACCTGCTCTTTTTCAGTAATTAGTTTTGCTTTAATATTAAACGCTTGTGCTAACGCAACAAAATCTGGATTGTCAGATAAATCAGTTTCACTATAGCGCTCATCAAAAAACAACTGTTGCCACTGACGAACCATGCCAAGCTTACTGTTATCAACTAAAACAATTTTTACGGGTAATTGATAACGTTTTATGGTGCCCAGTTCTTGCACATTCATCATAAAAGAACCATCACCACACACTGCAATAACAGTATCATGTGGGCGTGATACTTGAGCGCCAATCGCGGCGGGTAAACCAAACCCCATAGCGCCTTGACCACCACTGGTTAGAAAATTACTCGGTTTGGTAAAATCCATGTGTTGCGCAACCCACATTTGATGTTGTCCCACATCGGTTGTTACCACAGTATTATTGGCCATTTTTTTAGCGGCTAAAGTATTACTAATTTCATTTAACACTGCTGGCGCATATATTCCTTTACCTAAATAGGTATAATCATTGGCAAATTCGATGGCTAATTGCTGACAATGTTCACGCCATTCATCGATCGCTAATGGAATAGCTAACGCAGGTAAATTCACTTTTAAGTCGCCCATAATGGCAACATTAACACCGCGACGTTTATTTATTTCGGCGTGATCTATATCGAAATGGATAACTTTGGCATGTGGGGCAAATTCAGCTAACTTACCCGTTACTCGGTCATCAAAACGTGCGCCTACAGCAATCAATAAATCACATTGCTGTACAACTAAATTTGCCGCTTTTCGTCCGTGCATACCTAACATGCCTAAGTAACAACTTTCATCACTATTTACCGCACCTAAACCTTTTAATGTTGAAACACTTGGCATACCTGTAACGTTGATAAAGTCTCTTAATTCATCTACCGCATTTGCCATACCAACGCCACCACCCACATAAAGCATCGGTTTTTTTGCTTGATTTAATAAAGCCAAGGCACTACCTACATTGGCAGGTTCTTGGGGGGCGCTTGATTTTTGTGTAGATGCTACGTTTAATGCTTGTTCTACTGCGGCTAATTGAATATCTTTTGGAATATCGACTAATACGGGTCCTTGTCTACCTTCAAGTGCAATAGCAAATGCTTTTGTTAATACTTCGCCCAATTCATTAACATCACGCACCTGAAAACTGTGTTTAGTACAAGCTAGCGATAATCCGATAATATCAACTTCTTGAAACGCATCACTGCCCATTGATTTAGTCGAAACTTGTCCCGTTATTGCCACCACAGGAATAGAATCTGACATTGCATCAGCAAGTCCTGTGATCAAGTTTGTTGCCCCAGGTCCTGATGTTGCTAAACAAACTCCCACCTTGCCAGAAGCACGTGCGTAACCAATTGCTGAAAATGCTGCACCTTGTTCATGACGACACAAAAAGTGTTTTACTTCACTGTCATACAAGGCATCATAAATTGGCATGATCGCACCACCGGGGTAACCAAAAACATGTTGTACATCATGTTGTTGTAAAACCTCAAAAACTAAAGTGGCACCTGTTTTAAGTTGTTTGCTAGTCATTTTCTTGTTGGCCTTAGCCACTCCATCAATTTTCTTTGAATATAAAAAAACCCTCGTTCCTTTCGGCGCGAGGGTTTATGTATATAGTGCTAATTTTCTTTAGCTCAACAAAATCCTCGCGGTGATTTTATAATCACGACGATGAGAATAATGTTAATAATAATTGCGCTAAAGTTTTGCATAAAAATGCTAAATTCCTGAAAAAATATTCTTTAAAAAGTGCTCTACTAGAACAACTGTTTTTATTAGTATCATAAATTTTAGCCGTCTAGCAAGCTATTTATATATTATATATTTATACAACATGAATAGTTTTGTTATTAAAAAGATAAAAAGGCTTATTTAACAGCAAGTAAAAACAACAAAGTAAATTGGCTAAATTTATTTTTTACACTATTATTAATGTATATATGGAATAAAGCTTTCAAAGGATTTGTATGTTAGCGCGCGTTTTTAGTCGAGCCCGAGTTGGTTTGGAATCTCCCCTTGTTACTGTTGAAGTTCACCTTGCTAATGGTTTGCCAGCCTTTAGTATTGTTGGTTTGCCTGAAGCGTCAGTAAAAGAATCAAAAGACAGAGTACGTAGCGCTATTATTAATTGCGGTTATGAATTTCCAGCCAAACGTATTACCATTAATTTAGCACCTGCTGATTTACCTAAAGAAGGTGGGCGTTTCGATTTACCCATTGCTGTTGGAATATTAGCGGCATCTGGGCAACTTCCTTCAACCGATTTAGACCAATATGAATTTGCGGGCGAGCTTGCTTTATCAGGTGAGTTGCGCGAAATTATTGGCGAAATTCCGCTGGCAGTTGCCAGTAGCGAAAGTAAGAGAACCCTTATTATTCCACGTGCGAATGCAGAACAAGCCAGTTGGGTTAAACGCGCAAAAATTATTGCGATAGAGCATTTAACCCAATTGTTTCCTCATTTTATTAGGCAAAATCCACTACCCTTAATTGAAACACAATCTCCTGAACAATCGATATTACCTGCAAAATTAGACATGGCGGATGTTGTTGGTCAGCCATTAGCGAGGCGTGCTTTAGAAATAGCCGCGAGTGGTTCGCATAACCTACTTTTTATTGGTCCTCCAGGTACAGGAAAAACCATGCTAGCCAGTAGATTACCGGGTATATTGCCACCAATGACAGAACAAGAAGCATTAGAAAGCGCAGCGATCCAATCTATTAGTCATCAACACATTAATCGTTTTTCATGGTTAACACGAAATTTTAGAGCACCACACCATACTGCATCTTCTGCAGCTTTAGTCGGTGGTGGTAGTCAACCCAAGCCGGGTGAAATATCGCTAGCGCATAATGGCGTGTTATTTTTAGATGAGCTACCTGAGTTTGATCGTAAAGTGCTTGATGTACTGCGTGAACCAATGGAGTCAGGCGAAGTGACTATTTCACGGGCAATGCATAAACAAACTTTCCCTGCAAAATTCCAACTAGTAGCAGCAATGAATCCCAGCCCAACAGGATTCTATAACGATAATCGCTCAACACCCGAGCAAGTATTGCGTTATTTAAACCGTTTGTCTGGCCCTTTTTTGGATAGAATTGATATTCAACTTGAAGTAACCCGATTACCCAAAGGGATGTGGGCAAATCAAACTGAACCAAGTGAAAATAGTGCAGCCATTCAAAAGCGAGTTAGTCGTTGTCGAGACATTCAATTAACTCGACAAGACAAAGCTAATGCGCATTTATCCAGTAGTGAATTAAGAGACTTTTGCAAGTTAAGCGCCGATGATAACGAGTTTATTGAATTAGCCGTTGAGAAATTAGGATTATCGACGCGCGCGCACCATAAAATTTTAAAAATAGCCCGTACCATAGCGGATATGGCTGGTTCTAAAAATATTGAACGAGAACATTTGGTTGAAGCACTTTCGTATCGAGCCATGGATCGCTTGTTGAGGCATTTAACTAATGCTGTTTCAGTATAACTTCTTACTTTTTGGTTAGTCAGCAAGAAATCAATCTGGAATTGTTGATAAAAAAGCTTTAATTAACGCTTGTTCTTGTTTTGACTTTAAGCAGCACACACCTAATTCAAACGGCGCAATATCCCCCACGTTTTGTAAATACTGCACCCTATCTTTAAACTGAGAGTGCTATTTTCAACGATTAACTATAGCTTGAAAAAACGCTCTAATTAATGCTTGTTCTTGTGTTGATTTTAAGCAGCACACGCCTAATTCAAATGGGGCAATATCCCCTACATTTTGTAAATACTGCACCCTATCTTTTACCGGGCTATTTTCAACCACTACTTTGGGGGAAATGCCAACCCCACAACCTAACGCGACCATACTTACCAAAGCTTCATGACCAGAAACGGTGGCATAAATATTGGCTTTTCCTTGTTGTTTTTGTCGGTACCAATGTTCAAATCGTTTACGTGCAGGACCATGCTCAGGCAAAATTATCGGAATTGCAGGCCAATTAAGTACGGGTTCGTTCAACAATTGTTGTACGACACAAGAAATAGTTGGTGCAATCACCGCTAATGGAATTTCTGCTATGGGTTGAAAAAACAAGCTTTTTGGCAAATTATCAGGATTAGCTGCAATCGCAATATCCACAGTTTTTTGCTGAACCTCTTCAAGTGCATCGGCTGCATCTCCTGTAGTTAACATAATTTCTACCAATGGATGTTGTTGGCGGAACTTATCAAGCAAAGACGGTAAGTGACTATAGGCAGCGGTTACAGAACAATAAATATGTAATTTACCTGTTAATTGTACCTGTTGCTTATTCAACGATTGTTGTAATGCTTGCCATTGCTGTAATTGTTGATCGGCATAGGCTAAAAATTGTTTGCCTGAATCGGTTAACGCTACACTGCGGTTATCGCGATGTAATAAAGTACAACCTAGCTGATCTTCAATGCGCTGAACAGCTCGACTTAATGTTGACGGACTAACAAAATATGTTTGTGCTGTTTTGCCAAAATGTAAACTCCGTGCAAGGTGTTGAAACATTTGCAGTGATTTTATATCGATAATATGCTCCTCCGATAGTTGAATTAGTCGTCATACTGAATTTATTTCAGTATCCCTATAGTATTTTTCTTTTCTATTCACACTTAAAAAAACAGATTTTTAGATCCCGAATTTCGTTAGGTTGATGGAAAGATTCTTTTTTAAAATGTTTAGGACGACATGTTATTTTCATTTTAGAATGATTATTGCAAAAAACGCAATACAGCAGTGCAAATATATCATTTTAAGCAACGCAAGTGTTAGGGTAGTATTCTATTATTAGCGTTACGTTATCAATTTTTTGTTTCAACACTATTTTACAGAATACGGGAAAACTACCATGGCGAATTACTTTAATACTTTAAAATTACGCGAGCAGTTAGCTCAATTAGGCAAATGTCGTTTTATGCAGCGCGATGAATTCAGCGATGGTTGTAACTTCATTATAGATTGGAACATTGTAATTGTCGGTTGTGGCGCTCAAGGTTTAAACCAAGGTTTAAATATGCGCGATTCTGGTTGCAATATTTCTTATGCATTACGCGATGCGGCAATTGCTGAAAAACGTCAATCGTATCAATGGGCAAGTGAAAATGGTTTTACTGTGGGAACCTATCAAGAATTAATTCCTCAAGCGGATTTAGTCTTGAATTTAACACCCGATAAACAACATACATCTGCTGTAAATGCGGTTATGCCACTGATGAAACACGGTGCTACCTTATCTTATTCACACGGTTTTAATATTGTTGAAGAAGGCATGCAAGTTCGCCCTGATATTACTGTTATTATGGTGGCGCCAAAATGTCCGGGTACTGAAGTGCGTGAAGAATACAAACGCGGCTTTGGTGTACCAACACTTATTGCTGTTCATCCTGAAAACGACCCACAAGGTAACGGTTTTAAAATTGCCAAAGCTTATGCCAGTGCTACAGGTGGCGACCGAGCGGGTGTTTTAGAATCTTCGTTTATCGCCGAAGTTAAATCTGACTTAATGGGCGAACAAACCATTTTATGTGGCATGTTACAAACAGCAGCCGTGTTAGGTCATCAGCAATTATTGGCGCAAGGTATAGACGCCGCTTATGCCCGTAAATTATTACAATACGGTTTAGAAGTAACCACCGAAGGTTTAAAACATGGCGGTATTACTAACATGATGGACAGATTATCAAACCCTGCAAAAATTAAAGCGTTTGATATGGCAGAAGAATTAAAAGTAATTTTACGCCCATTATTTGAAAAGCATATGGACGATATTATTGAAGGCGAATTTTCTCGCACTATGATGATTGATTGGGCAAATGACGATGCTAACTTATTAAAATGGCGTGCAGAGACCGCTGAATCTAGCTTTGAATTAGCACCAGATTGCGCTACTGAAATTACTGAGCAAGAATATTACGACAAAGGAATTTTCGTGGTTGCCATGATCAAAGCTGGCGTTGAATTAGCGTTTGAAGCTATGGTTGCCGCAGGCATTATTGAAGAGTCTGCTTATTATGAATCACTTCATGAAACACCGTTAATTGCTAACTGTATTGCCCGTAACAAATTATACGAAATGAACGTAGTAATTTCAGACACCGCTGAGTATGGTAACTACTTATTTACCCATGCAGCCGTACCATTATTGAAAGATTTTACTAGCAAATTAACGCTTGAAGAATTAGGTGAAGGCTTAAAAGATAACTCAAATGGTGTTGATAATGTTCGTTTAATTGAAGTAAATGAAGCTATTCGCAACCACGGTGTTGAAGTTGTTGGTAAAAAACTTCGCGGTTACATGACGAATATGAAACGTATTTCTCAAGATAGTTTATAGTTTATAGATTGTTGCTATTGAAAAACACGAAAAACTGCGCGTTGATGATTAGATGACCGCTATAAAACGTATTTCTCAAGATAGTCTATAATCAGTTATCTAAAAGCAAAGATTGCTCGCTGTGCTTTTAAAAGCAAACGCCACAAGTTAATTTAACTTGTGGCGTTTTTATTTGTGTTGTATTTGTTACTACTTGAGTCGAATGCTGCATTTTTACAATTTTTTAGTAATGTAATAAAGTCATGTATGTCTCTGTCTAGCGCTGTTTCAGGTATATATAAATGATAGCCTAGGGCGTTTTTTAAGAGTTCACTTTGATGTAAAAATGCAGCGATAGGACCGATAATTTCACTCTTATTTTTATCCTGATACGCGCTGAAATTAATGACACCTTGCTCTAAAGAAATAAGCTGGTGTCTTAAGCAAAATGCTAGCAATGGTCGTTGCTCATGTAATAAACGACTCGCAAGACGGGGGGATATGTTGTTGGCAATTTCGGTTAATTCTTTTAAACGGATGCCAATATAAGGTAATTCGTGTCGTTCAATACCATAGGTCTCAGAGACTTGATTAATATAATGTATTTCTGCCCAGTTTAGTTCCCAAGCCCCATATCGATGCGCAAAATGGAGTTTGTGTGGCGTTAAAATAAAACTGTGTAGCGGTTCACTTATTTTTAAAATACCAATAAAAATAATAACTAGAGCAATTAAAATTAGCAGCATTAACGGCAATTTTGCTTGATGCCAAAAAAAATTACACAATAACAGGGTTACTAATAAAATAATGCCGCCTAACAAGCTTAAAAACTGAGCGTGATGGCGTGCTAATGGTTTTATTAAAAGTGTTGGCGTCATTACTGTTATCTTTATCTTAAATAATTACCAAATCGTTACGATGGATAATCACTTGGCTATTACAATAACCGAGTAGTTGATGAATTTTATCGCTGTTACAGCCTTTAATGCGATCTAAATCGTTGCTGTTATATTGGCAAATACCTTTCGCAATAATTTTTTTATTTTCAGCGTTAATTAAATTAACAGAATCACCTGCAACAAAGTTACCCGAAACTTCCACAATACCAGAAGGCAGTAAAGACGCACCTTTGTTGATTAATGCCTCAATCGCACCTTGATCTAAGGCAAGCGAACCATTGCTACGTAAAGTATGTTTAAGCCAATGTTTTTTAGCTTTAGTGTGCGTTTGTTTAGCGACAAAATAAGTGCCAGGGTTTTGTTGATGTAAAAGTTTGTCAAATACCTCACTATTAGTACCGTTAATGATATAAGTTGCAATACCGTTTTCGGTCGCTTTTTCAGCGGCTTGGATTTTTGTTTTCATGCCGCCAGTTGCTATATGGTTTTTAGTAACTCCTGCCATCGCATATATTTCATCAGTAATCTCTGTTATTTCAGGGATCAGTTTAGCATCAGGATTTGAACGGGGATCTTTATTAAAAACGCCATCAACATCACTTAAAATAAATAAGCTGTCGGCGTCACTCACTAAAGCAACCAAAGCGGCTAAATTATCATTGTCGCCCACTTTTAATTCGTCAATGGCCACTGTGTCATTTTCATTAACAATGGGAATTATTTTATTGTCGAGTAAAATGCGCAAAGTATTTTTAATGTTGTTATAACGCTGACGATCTTTTAAATCGCCATGAGTAATTAACAGTTGTGAACAAGGCACATCAAAAAAACGCTGCCAATTAGCCATCATTTGCATTTGTCCAACCGAAGCCATTGCTTGTTTGGTTTGAATAGCAAGTTCAGGTGAACCGTGATGAATTAGCTGTCGACCTGCGGCAACACTGCCAGAAGAGACTAAAATTATCTCTTTGCCTTGTTCGTGGCATTGTGTAATAAAACGGGCAATAGCGAGAACATATTTACCACTACAACCCTTACCATCTGGAGAGATTAAGGCACTACCTATTTTAATTATTGCGCGTTTAAAATTCATTAAATTTCCTTGATTTCCTCAAGAGGAATAAGAACGTATAATGAAACAATTATCAAGCTTAAAATTAGTTAATCTCAGAGAAAAATAGTACTACTTATGTTAAATTTTTTACCCGCTCCAATCATTATTATATTTTCATTATTGTTTTACAGCATTAACACTGTGTTTTGGTTAGTGCCGATACTCATTTTCTCTTTTTTAAAAGCGCTTATTCCCGTTGCGTTGTGGCAAAAAATAATGAGTACTTTACTTGATACAATGGCGAGTAATTGGGTTGGGGTGAATACACTCATTCAAAAGTTATTTATAAAAACAAAATTTAACGTTTCAGGTGGTGAAAATTTAACTATGGATGACTGGTATTTAGTGATTGCCAATCATCAATCGTGGGTTGATATTTTAGTGTTGCAGCGTTTATTGCATGGAAAAATACCTTTTTTAAAATTTTTCCTGAAAAAAGAGCTTATTTATGTCCCCTTTTTGGGGGTAGCGTGGTGGGCGTTAGACTTTCCGTTTATGAAGCGATTTAGTCGAGATTTTTTAGTTAAAAATCCACATTTAAAAGGAAAGGATATTGAAACTACGCGCAAAGCGTGTGCTAAGTTTAAGCATAAACCTGTATCGGTAATGAATTTTTTAGAAGGTACTCGTTTCACTATTAATAAGCATAAAAAGCAAAAGTCGTCTTTTCAACATTTACTACAGCCTAAAGCGGGTGGTGTTGCGTTTGTATTAGATGCCATGCGTGACCATTTAACGACTATTGTTGATGTGACTATTTTTTATCCTCAAGGTATTCCAACCTTTATTGATTTTGTCAAAGGTAAAGTTAAGCAAGTTAATGTTGAAATAAAAACCTTTCCCATAGATAAACGTTTTATTGGTGACTATTTCAATGACCCACAATTTAAAACTGACTTTCAACAAGCAGTAAATCAACTTTGGTGCGATAAAGATAATCAATTAAATACCATGAAAAATAAAATAGAATCATAATCTTATATAAGCAGTCAGTGAATTGGTTATTATAAAATTTAAAAAGGAAAATAAATGAAAGAGTTAATTACTACCTGGTTAACACAGCAGGGAGTTAGCGCTGCATATTTAAGTATTACTGGAATTATTATCAGTAGTATCATTATATTTATGGTTTGCATGCTTAGTTATTATATTGCAAAGCATCAGGTGTTGACCGTTGTGAATCGAATGGTTGTTGCTTCACAGAACGCATGGGACGACTTACTTATTGAACATAAAGTCTTTACGCGTATCGCACTATTATTTCCTTTTATTGTTTTATGGTTTTTAATTCCGCATTTATTAGATAAAAATAACTTATATAGTTACTTTTTGTTAACCGCGACAAAAGTGGCGATAACCTTTCAAGTTGCGCGATCAATTAGCTCAATATTAAATGCCATCAATAGTTTGTCTAATAAAAGTTCATCTAAACGTTACTTACCAATTAATGCGACAATGCAACTGATTAAATTAGTGGTCTATATTGTTGCTGCTATTTTATCCATCTCTTATGTTTTAGACAAATCACCTATTTATTTACTCAGTGGCTTAGGAGCGTTAACGGCCGTTTTGTTTTTAATTTTTCAAGATACGATCAAAGGCCTGGTGGCGAGTGTTCAAATTTCAGCGAACCGTATGGTGGCACCGGGTGACTGGATTGAAATGCCAAAATATGGTGCTGACGGCGATGTTGTTGAAATTGGGTTAAATACCGTTAAAGTGCAAAATTGGGATCATACTGTAACCACCATTCCAACGTACGCATTAGTGAGTGAATCGTTTAAAAATTGGCGTGGTATGACAGCGATGGGAGGGCGTCGTATCAAACGCAGTATTATTATTGATCTGAATAGTATTCATTTTTGCACTAATGATGAGTTAGCTGACTTAGCTAATATTGCTTTATTAAAAGAGTATGTTGCAACGAAAAAGTCTGAAGTACTTGAAAGTAATAAACAAAAAGGGATTGATGAAAACGATCAACGCAATGCGCGTAATTTAACCAATATTGGCACGTTTAGGGCGTATATTGATATTTACTTACATCAACATCCTAAAGTACATCAACAGATGACCTGTATGGTGAGACAATTACCCTCAACATCGACAGGATTACCTATAGAATTATACTTGTTTACTAATGATACAGTGTGGGTCAATTATGAAAAAATTCAAGCTGATATATTCGATCATTTATTTGCCATGGCACAACACTTTAACTTACGTGTGTTCCAAGAGCCAAGCGGTTATGATTGGCAAGTAAATAAATAACTTTTTAAATGTGCTCTATCAGTTTTGTAGGGTAGGTCGCTATTTATAGAGCAAAAAAGCCAGTCTATTTTAACTCATAAACTGGCTTTTTTTGTGTAATGTATAAATTTACTTTATTAAGCAAGAATAAAATTACTCTGTTTTGCGCAACTTAGTTAATTCAGCTTTTAATTCGGCTGACATTACTTGCATTTTGGGAATAAAGTTTTTCATCATATTTTGTCCCATCATCATTGAGTCTGTCATAACTGCAGGTAGTTTTTTAATCATACTCTGACCTGATGGCGTTTTATAAAAAGCAATCATATCGCTAATTTCTTGCTCGCTAAAATGCTTCAAATAAATTTCAATCATTGGCGCTTTCATCTTTTGCCAATTCATTTCTTCTTTCATAGCGGTGAACATTTTAGTTCTAAACGCCGTAAAAATGGCCTGCTCTTCGGGTTTTACCTGTAATTGTTGTCCCATTCCCTGCATCATTTGGTCTATTTGACCATACATTGAATCAATCATAGCATCGGTGTTCATTAACGTGAGTAGTTCTTCAATATCTGCTTTTTTATTGGTATCAGCAGCAAAAACAGAAAAGCTCGCTAGCCAACAGATTAATAATATTTTTTTCATAAATTCCCTTAGGTCGTTAAAATATTCGACGCTATTAAACGCGAAATTTAAGCGTTTAACTAGTTTTTTTTACGTAAAAATCGAAATATAAAATTATACGTTATTTTTCGTATAGCGTTTGCGTGCCTAGTTATATGTGTGCTAAATTGCTTTAACAAGTTGTATATACAAGATGGATTGATTCATGGTTAATACACATAAAAATGAAAGTTACACGTTAATCAAAGGGCATGTGCCCTTATTAATTAGTATGCCTCATAACGGTGAAGCTATTCCAAACGATATCGCCGAAACTATGCGGAAATCTGCACTCACTGTGCCAGATACTGATTGGTATATTGATAAACTTTATGATTTTGCCCAAAGCTTAGGGGTTTATATTCTTAAACCTACTTATAGTCGTTATGTTATCGATTTAAATCGCAATAAAACGGATGAAAATTTATACCCGGGGGCTAACAGTACCGAGCTATGTCCAAGTTCTGCATTTGATCTAACACCACTTTATCTTGAAAATAACAGGCTAAGTCAAAATGAAATTAAACGCCGTATCACGCATTATTGGCAGCCATATCATCACGCGTTAAAAACAACTTTAACTGATATCCAACAACAATTTGGTAAAGTGGTATTACTTGAGGCACATTCAATTTTATCGCATGTCCCTCGTTTTTTTGAAGGTCAATTACCCGATTTTAATTTTGGTAATGCCAATGGTTCGAGCTGTGGTGATGATTTAATGAAAATGTTAGAAAAATTGGATTTGAGTCCTTATTCACAAGTGACTAATGGTCGCTTTAAAGGGGGCTTTATTACCCGTGAATATGGAGATCCGCAAAACCATATTCATGCACTACAATTAGAATTATCGCAACGCACTTATATGGTTGAACCCAGCAATGAATACCATGAAATAGAGGCTGCTAAAGTTAAAGTGAAATTAAAAATGCTGGTTAAGGGGTTAATTGCTTTTGGCCAACAAAAATAATTTATCTTTAGGGTCTGTTGATCTTTCATTTTAGTCTCTGCTATAGGCTATTTTTTAAGATAAGAACGCAAAAATTGTGCAATGTAGTCATTCTACTTTAACCATTTTTAACGATGTTAGCTTGAAAAATAGTCATAGCCTCTTGGGTTGCCTTAAAAAAGTGTCACTCTTTGTTGCTTAATGTGCATTTGGAACAACCAAACATTACATTAAGCGCCTCGATTGCCATCTTTTTCAAGTGCAACAGAGCTATAAACTGAAAGATCAACAGACCCTAGTATTTATAAATAAACTAATTATAAATAAAGCCCTTATTAAGCGTAACTGTTAAGAAAATAAAACATGAAACTATTTGCCGAAAAAATATTACTCAGCACGGGTTGGGCGACCAACCAAACCCTAACCATAGAAAACGGTATTATCAGCGATATCAGTAGTGGAAAGCTCGCAGATGCAGAAATAGCACAGGGGGTGGTAATTCCAGGTATGGTTAACTGCCATTCACATGCTTTTCAGCGTGCTTTTGCCGGATTTAGCGAGCAAGGCAGTGAGGGGCAAGACAGTTTTTGGACATGGCGTGCGGTAATGTACAAATTTTTAGATCAGTTAACCGCTGAAAATGCAGAAGTTATTGCTACGCAGTTATATATTGAAATGCTCAAAATGGGTTATACCCGCGTTGCCGAGTTTCATTATTTACATCATCAAATTGATGGCGAAAACTATACTTCGTTAGCGACGATGGCGGAAGCTATTTTTAAAGCAGCATCTACCTCGGGTATTGGTTTAACGTTATTACCCGTTTTGTATCGTTTTGCTGGTTTTGGAGAGCAAGCACCTAGTGATGGTCAAAAGCGATTTATCAATTCGATTGAGCAATTTAATCAGTTAGTTAGTGACTGTTTTAGCTTGAGTGAACAATATGTTAATTCGAATGTGGGTATTGCGCCGCATTCACTCCGTGCTGTTGATAAAAGCTCATTATTAAGCGCAGTTCAACACGTCAGAAATTTAAATGCACAAGCGCCGGTGCACATTCACATTAGTGAACAGCAAAAAGAGGTTGACGACTGCATTGCTCATTACGGTAAACGCCCGGTTGAATGGTTGCTTGAAAATACCAAGCTTGATCAACACTGGTGTTTAATTCACGCAACCCATATTAATGAGTCAGAACGCCAAGGTATTATTAACAGTGGTGCCATTGCGGGGATCTGTCCAACTACAGAAGCCAATTTAGGTGATGGAATTTTTCCAACAACTGAATTTTTACAAGAAGAAGGTACTTTTGCCATTGGTTCCGACAGCCATATTAGCGTTAATCCAATAGAAGAATTACGCTGGCTTGAGTATACTCAACGTTTAATAAAGCAACAACGTGCAGTATTAGCCGATAAAAAACAACCTTCAGTAGGACAAAATTTGTGGCAACGCGCTGCACAAGGTGGTGCACAGAGTACTGATTCAAATGTGGGCGAATTAGCGTTAGGTAAACAAGCTGATTTGTTAGTTTTAGCGGAAGAAAAATCGCGCTTATTCGCTTATAGTGAACAACATTTATTAGATAGTCTGATTTTTGCCAGCCAGCAAAATCCAGTACAAGATGTTTTGGTAAATGGAGTATGGGTTATTAAAAATGGCCAACATAAACAACAAGCAAACAGCATCAAACAATTTATAGCACTTTTAAATAAATTAACATAATGTTAACAATAAATGTGTATTGTGATATTCTATCTTTGACCAGTTTGCTATTTTACTATAACTGTTTGTAATATTGAGGAAAAACTGTTGAAAATATTTTATATCACTTTGCTTTCGTGTGTTTTGGTTAATTTATTGGGTTGCCAAAAAAATTCACCAGTAACCGAAGAAGTTGCGGTAACAAACAAACAGGCTCCCGTTGTAACAACTAAATTGCCCTGTATTAAGCCCACAACACCATTTATTAAAGATAAAACAAAGTTAAAACAAATGCTGATCAATTCGGGAAAAATAACAACCAATATGTCGGCAGAGCAAGCAAATAAAATTGTTAAAGACTATATTAATAAAAAGCGGGATGCTTTGAATCGCTGTAAGAAAGAAGGATAACATTAATCATGAAAATTAAATCAATAATGAGCATAATTTTTATATTATGCTCAGTTCAGGTAACCGCTGCAGTAAAAAAAGTGAATACCGCGACGAGTGATTTTGGTGTTGTTAATAAAGCGCAAATTCTATATTGGTTAGAAAAACGTGGTGAGCTTGAAAAAAATGCAAGTGATGAACAAAAGCAAAAAGCATTTAAAAAATATTTAGGTAATAAATCATTTAAACCGCGTAAATTGCCAGGTAAATTTGGCGAAAAAATAGTTGCAGCTGAAAAAGCAGCTATTGCCAGTGTTAATAATAAAGGCAATCAAAAAGCTTTACGTTCATCAACACAAAAATCAGCGCAGCAAGCGACATCGCAAGTTAAAGTGTTAGCGATCCTGATTGATTTTCCCGATTTGAAACATGACAATAATGGCTTAACCTCTTCTGATACATCAATGTATTATAGCGATTATACTGCTCAACATTATAGTGGTTTATTATTTTCAAATTCTGGTTATGTTGGTCCGTCTGGACAAAACCTTGAATCAGCCTATCAGTATTATCAACAAGAATCAGGTCAAGGACTTGCCTTTACTGGCAATGTTAAAGGGTGGTTTACTGCTGACAAAAATGCGGCTTTTTATGGGGGTAATGATCCTGACAATAATGACAGCGATAAAAATGCTGATGCGCTGGTATTAGAAGCGGTAACTAAAGCGGTTGCCGCTGGCTTAGATTTATCGGAATACGATCAGAGTGATTTTTTCGATCTTGATGGTGATGGCAATATTAATGAACCTGATGGAATTATTGATCATGTTATGGTTTTTCATTCAAGTATGGGTGAAGAAACTGGTGGTGGCACCTTAGCTGAAGATGCTATTTGGTCACATCGTGGTTCTGTCGTGGGGGGCGATAATTTACCTGCTTCTGTTCCAGGTTCAGCTATTAAACTATATGGTTATACTATTACACCGATTGATGCTGCTGTAGGTGTAGTTGTACATGAATTTGGTCATGATTTAGGTATTCCTGATGAATATGATACCGACAACGGTACCTTTGGTTCTCCTGTTGCTAATTGGTCATTAATGGCTTCTGGCAGCTGGTTAGGCTCACCAAGTGGTACGAAACCCTCAGGGTTTAGTCCTTATGTTAAAGATATATATCAAAATAAATATCAAGGCAATTGGATCAATCAACGGACGCTTGAATTATCCAATTTAACAACATCTAACATTAATATGGTTACCGCAACTAATCATAACAATGGTATTAATCAAGTTAAAATTAACTTACCTGTTCCGCAACTTAATTTTGGTGCGCCATATACTGGCGATTATCAATTTTATTCAAATGCGGGTGATATGTTTACGCACACGCTTTCGTTTAATACCTCTTTACCTGCTGGCACTTCTACCTTAACGATGAAAGCACGTTGGGATATTGAGCTTGATTATGATTATGTGCAAATTTTAGTCAACGATACCCCAGTTGAGGGTAACCATACTAAAGTCACTAATCAATTTTACAGTGGTATCACTCATTTTATTACAGATAAATCGTTATCGATTACGGGTGCCGAAGGTGATTTGGGATGGGTAGACTTAACCTTTGATTTATCTGCTTATGAAAATCAAGCAGTCACGATTAAAATTATTTATGTTACCGATCAAGCGGTGGGTGGCTATGGTTTTGTTGCCGATGATATCAAAGTATCAAACAATGGTAGTGATGTAGTATTTATTGGTGGTGAAACCGACAATGAAGTAACACTTGATGGATTTTCACGTATTGCCGCAACTATTGATGGTGCACCTCAAAATTATTACCTGCAACTACGTAGTTATACTGAAACCGATAGCGCTTTAACGGGACCAAAATATGAGCTGGGCTTATTGGTTTGGTATCGAAACGATGGCGTAAGTGACAACCAAGTTAATACGCATCCGGGGAAAGTGTTTATTGGTGTTGTTGATGCCGATCAAAACCCAATTAAACGCGGCAATAGTTTTGCAAATACAGATCAACAAATTCGCGATGCGGCGTTTAGTCTTTTTGATCAAGGTACATCAAGTGGAGATACCCATTTAACGGCCACCAGTATTTTTGATGACCGTGTAGATTATAGCTCTGCATTTCAACCAGAATCGGGAATAATATTACCACAATTAGGATTGTCCATTGAGGTGAGTGATCAGGCGAGTGATAGCAGAACAGCAAGTGTTATTTTAACGAAATCAGATCTATCTTTAATTAATTCTACGCATAATGGTTTAACAGTAAGTTTTTCTGTTGAAGATATCAATATGAGTACCGATTCAACTTTTGTTTGGCAAATGGGCGATGGAACTCGCTTAACCGAGGCTAATGTCACTCATACTTATACACAAGCTGGCAGTTATACTGTTTCTGTAACGTACCAAACGAATACTGGGGATAAAACCTTAACCGCAGAACTTGTTGTTGGTGAAGCCATTGTTGGTGATCTTTCGACTGAAAAAGCAGGAACAAATATTACCGTTAGTGCTAATTTAACTGGCGGTGAAGGTAATTTTATTTATCGTTGGGATTTTGGTGATGGTAGTGACGTGGTTCAAGGTACAAATGCTTCGGTTAGCCATGTTTATGATCAAGTTGGTGAATTTACGATTACTTTATCGGTATTAGACGATACTTTACAAAGTTATACGTTTACCACAACGGTTAGCATTGAAAATAACTTAACGGCAACATTTACTATAACAACCAATAATTTAGCAGTAGACTATACCGCTATATCGTCGGGTGGAGATGGAAATTATACGTATTTATGGAATTTTGGTGATGGTACTTCTAGTACAGAAATGAATCCTAGCCATACTTATAGTTCTGCGGGTAGTTATTCAGTAACGCTTACGGTTACCGATGGTAATGGCCTTACTGCAGAAACAACCACAACGGTAACTGTGTCAGCACCTGTAGTACAGCCAACACCAACACAAACATCGAATAGTTCTTCGGGTGGTGGTTCATTTAACTTTGGGTTATTGTTATTATTAGTGATTTTTATGAGTAGAAAAATCTTAAAAGTATCAAAAGAGTAAAATAATAGTTAGCTTTTGATACACGTTAAAAACTGCGAACAATTATATAATTGTTCGCAGTTATATCATGAGCTTAAATTATGAAATCTAATATTGATCCAAGTTTTGATGGCGCCAATAAAGTCGTTTCGATGATTATTGATCGTAACAAGCACTTATCGGGTGCTTTATTACCTATTCTCCACGATATTCAGCATCATTTTGGTTACATTCCGAAACCAGCCCTAGCGTTAATTGCTCAAGGATTACACCAAAGCGAAGCAGAAATTTACGGTGTGATCAGCTTTTACGCGCATTTTCGTCTGCAGCCCACAGGTAAACATATTGTTGAAATTTGTCGTGGTGAAGCGTGCCAAGCAATGGGGTCAACACAGTTAGAACACGCTATTAAAAAGCAATTGGGCATTGATTATCAGCAAACCACCCAAGATAATTCGATCACTTTAGAGCCCGTTTATTGTGTGGGAAATTGTGCTTGTGCGCCCTCGGTTAAAGTGGGCGATAATGTGTATGGCAGAATGAATGCCGAAAAATTTAGCCGTTTAAGCGATCAATTATCAAGTTATGCGATTAGCTTAGATGAACCGTTAGTTAAGGAATAATGCGATGACCATTAATGTTTATATTCCACAAGACACCACGGCTGTCGCGATGGGCGCAAATGAAATAGTCAAAGCGTTAATCTTTCAAACTAAGCTATTTCATCTACCCGAAAATAAAGAGTTAAATATTATTCGTAATGGTTCACGTGGCTTATTTTATTTAGAACCATTAATTGAAGTAGACACCGCGCAAGGTCGAATTGCCTACGGACCAGTATGCGTTGACGATGTTAGCAGCTTGCTTGAACAAGGTATGTTACAAGGCGAAACTGATCATCACTTGTGTTTGGGTTTAACCGAAAAAATTCCTTATTTAGCTGAGCAACAGCGGCTAACTTTTGCTCGTGCAGGGGTAATAGATCCCCTTGATATTAATGATTACATAAAACATCATGGCTTTGCAGGTTTAAATAAAGCATTAACACTCTCGGCACAAAACATCGTTGATGAAGTGTTGGAATCTGGCTTGCGAGGCCGTGGCGGCGCAGCCTTTCCAACCGGCATAAAATGGCAAACCGTACTCAATACACAAGCCGAGCAAAAGTACATTGTGTGTAATGCCGATGAAGGTGACTCTGGCACGTTCGCGGATCGCTTATTAATGGAAGCCGATCCTTTTAGTTTACTTGAAGGGATGATCATCGCCGGGCTTGCTGTTGGCGCAACTAAAGGTTTTATTTATTTACGTTCTGAATATCCACAAGCAAAAATAATCCTTGAACAAGCTATCGAGCTTGCATATCAACACGGTTATTTAGGCAAAGCTATTTCGGGTAATAACATTCAGGCGAGTGATCATGCTTTCGACATAGAATTACGCATTGGCGCTGGCGCTTATATTTGTGGTGAAGAAACCTCATTATTAGAAAGTTTAGAAGGAAAACGTGGCTTAGTACGGGCTAAACCGCCCTTGCCCGCTATTGAAGGTTTGTTTGGTAAACCAACCATCGTAAATAACGTCATTACTTTAGCGACTATACCCACAATTTTAGCTAAAGGTGCTCAATATTATCAAGATTATGGCATGGGGCGTTCACGCGGAACCTTACCTTTTCAACTTGCCGGCAACATAAAACAAGGCGGTTTAGTGGAACTGGCTTTTGGTACAAGTTTAACTGATTTAGTGCATGACTTTGGAGGAGGTAGTTATACCGAAAAACCAATAAAAGCAATTCAAGTGGGTGGCCCATTAGGCGCTTATTTACCTGAATCGCAATGGCACACTGAACTTGATTATGAAGCTTTTACAGCTATTGATGCTGTACTAGGTCATGGTGGTGTGGTGGTTTTTGACGATAGTGTCGATATGGCACAGCAAGCGCGTTTTGCTATGGAATTTTGCACTATAGAATCCTGCGGAAAATGCACGCCTTGTCGTATTGGCGCAGTGCGTGGTGTTGAAACCATTGATAAAATTGTTAACAATGACAATTCAGCCGACAATTTAGCACTGCTCATTGACCTGTGCGATACCATGGTTGATGGTTCTTTGTGTGCGATGGGCGGTATGACTCCGTTTCCTGTACGTAGTGTGATCAAACATTTTCCTGACGATTTGCAACCAGTAGCAACGCTTGCCCAAGGAGGTAAATAATGATTAATTATTTCGATCCTAAGAATACCGATCATGAAGATCATAAAGATTTAGGCACACCAGCGGTTGAATCAGCAAATGTGATCACCCTAATTATTGACGGTCACACCATTACCGTACCTGAAGGTACTTCGGTAATGCGCGCGGCAGCGTTAAATAATATCAATATCCCTAAATTATGTGCCAGTGATAATCTTGAAGCATTTGGTTCGTGCCGTTTATGCGCCGTTGAAATTAGTGGCCGTAAAGGTATGCCTGCCTCATGCACGACACCCGTTGCTGAAGGCATGGAAGTGTGTACACAAAATGAAAAAATTGCTCGCTTACGACGCAATATCATGGAGTTATACATTTCAGATCATCCATTAGATTGCTTAACTTGCCCAAGTAATGGCGATTGTGAATTGCAAGATATGGCGGGTGCGGTTGGTTTACGTGAAGTGCGTTATGGTTTTGATGGTGCCAATCATTTTCAAGCAGGTAACTGCGAGCCCAAAGATAGCTCGAACCCTTATTTTACTTTTGATGCTAGTAAATGCATCGTGTGTTCACGTTGTGTACGCGCCTGTGAACAAGTACAAGGCACGTTTGCGCTAACCGTTGATGGCCGAGGTTTTGATTCAAAAATATCAACAGGGTTTAACAATAACTTTCTCAACTCCGACTGTGTTTCTTGTGGCGCGTGTGTAAAAGCCTGCCCGACTGCCACGTTAATGGAAAATAGCGTTATTGAACACGGCCAACCAGAGCACAGTATAATTACAACGTGTGCTTATTGCGGCGTAGGTTGTTCGTTTGAAGCGCAAATGAAAGGCGAGCAAGTTATTCGCATGGTGCCGTATAAAAATGGTGATGCCAATCATGGTCATGCTTGTGTTAAAGGGCGTTTTGCCTTTGGCTACGCGACCCATCAAGATCGGATAACTACACCGATGATACGCGATAGTATTGATGAAGCGTGGCGCGAAGTCAGTTGGGATGAGGCCATTAATTTTGCCGCCAGCAAACTTAAAGCGGTGCAAGCAAAATACGGCCGAAAAAGTATTGGTGGTATCACTTCATCACGCTGTACCAACGAAGAAACCTATTTAGTACAAAAACTCGTACGTGCGGCTTTTGGTAACAACAATACCGATACCTGCGCTCGCGTTTGCCATTCACCGACAGGATTTGGTTTAAAATCGACCTTGGGCGAATCAGCGGGTACGCAAACCTTTGATTCGGTTTTAAAAAGTGATGTCGTGCTGGTTATTGGTGCCAACCCAACTGATGCGCATCCAGTGTTTGGTTCATTATTGAAAAAACGTTTACGTCAAGGGGCAAAATTAATTATTGCCGATCCGCGTCGTATTGATTTAGCCGATAGCCCACATGTAAATTGCGATCATCATTTACCTTTATTACCCAGCACCAATGTTGCCTTTATTAATGCCATGGCGCACGTGATTGTGCGCGAAAATTTACAGGATCATGCCTTTATTGCTAAGCGCTGCCAAAGTGCGGCATATCAAACCTGGTTAGCTTTTATTAGCGACGAAAAACATGCCCCAGAACATACCGCGGACATAACCGGTATTAACGCCAATGAACTCCGCCAAGCGGCGCGTTTATATGCCACGGCAGGTAATGGTGCGATCTATTATGGTTTAGGTGTTACCGAACATTCGCAAGGGTCAACTATGGTTATGGGGATTGCTAATTTAGCGCTATTAACTGGCAATATTGGCCGTGAAGGCGTTGGCGTTAATCCTTTGCGCGGACAAAACAATGTACAAGGCTCTTGTGATATGGGCTCATTTCCGCATGAATTACCGGGCTATCAATCTGTTGGTAATGACGATATTCGTAGCCGTTTTGAACAACATTGGCAAGCTACGCTTGATCCAGAACCCGGTTTTCGCATTCCTAATATGTTTGACGAAGCACTAGAAGGTAACTTCAAAGGCTTGTATTGCCAAGGGGAAGATATTGCGCAATCAGATCCTAATACCCAACACGTAGAAGCGGCACTCAAATCGCTTGAATGTTTAATTGTGCAAGATTTATTTTTAAATGAAACCGCTAAATTTGCCCATGTATTTTTACCCGGTTCGTCATTTTTAGAAAAAGATGGTACGTTTATTAATGCAGAACGCCGCATAAATAGAGTTCGTAAAGTGATGGCACCACTGGCCGAAAAAGCGGATTGGCAAACCACTATGGCACTTTCTAATGCCCTTGGTTATGCCATGAATTACAATCACCCCAGTGAAATAATGGCTGAGATAGCCGAGCTTACACCAAGCTTTACGGGCGTTGATTATCAAAAACTTGAGAAACTGGGTAGTATTCAATGGCCGTGTAATAACAACGCGCCACAAGGTACGCCTATTATGCACGTTGATAGTTTTCCCACGCCCGCCAATGAGCAAGGTGAAGACCAAGGCAAAGCCATTTTTGTGGTAACCGACTACGTAGCAACTACTGAGAAAGTGACTCGTAAATTTCCATTGATATTAACCACGGGCAGAATTTTATCTCAGTACAATGTTGGCGCCCAAACCCGCCGAACCGATAACCAAATATGGCACGAACAAGATATATTAGAAATACACCCACATGATGCTCAAGAGCGTGGTATTGTGGACGGCGATTGGTTAGGCATTAGTAGTCGTGCTGGCGATACAGTATTAAAAGCAAAAATTAGCGACCGTATGCAACCGAGTGTGGTTTATACTACTTTCCATCACCCTGAAAGTGGCGCCAATGTAGTTACCACCGAAAACAGTGATTGGGCAACAAATTGTCCAGAATACAAAGTAACCGCTGTGCAAGTCACTAAAGTGTCGTCACCTTCAAATTGGCAACAACGTAACCAAGCCTTCAGCAAACAACAAAAAGATTTTTTGCCTAAGCATAAACGCATTAAAAGCTAAGTAATAAAGCGCAATGACAAGAAAAAAAACAGCATCTACACTTACCCAAAAGTCATTACAAGAGCCTTTACAAGAACAGGCTTTAACACGTATAAATCGGCAAATAAGAACAAAAAAGTTACTCACCAAATCTGCACCTGATTATGTTATTAACGAACAAGCCATTGCGCTGGTTTATAATGGTATTTCGCATACGGTAATGATGGCAACGCCCACCGATTTACTCGATTTTGCGATTGGCTTTAGTTTAGCCGAACAAATTATTGAGCAAGTTAGCGATATTGTTGACCATGAAGTGATCACTTGCCCACAAGGTATTGAAATACAGCTGACGATTAGCTCGCGTTTATTTTCGCGCTTAAAAGCAAAGCGCCGTACGCTTGCCGGTAATAGCGGTTGCGGTTTATGTGGCGTTGAATCGTTACAGCAAACGGTTAAACAACATGTACCACTATCTAATCAAAATTCTAATACGAAATTAGTAAGTTTTACGGTAATCCAAAAAGCTTTAATAGGCTTTAAAACACGACAAATACTCAATAATCAAGCAGGTGCAGTACATGGTGCCGCTTTTTGCTCGTTATCTAATGGTGAAATATTATCTTTGCGGGAAGATGTTGGCCGCCATAACGCATTAGATAAGTTAATCGGCGCACTAGCGCAAAGCGAGATAACACGCGAAATAGGTTTTGTTTTAGTATCAAGCCGCGCCAGTTATGAAATGGTTGATAAAACCATCGCCGCAGGCATTACCAATTTAGTCACTATGTCGGCAGCCACCAGTAAAGCGATTGAGTGGGCACAGCAATATCAGCTTAATTTAATCGGTTTTGCCCGAAGTGATAGACAAGTTATTTATACCGAATTTTAAATTTTTATAACCATTTTTTTCTTCTAAAATAAATCAGTAATACTGCTGGAATAGTAATAAAAGCTACCCATAAGGCTGGATATGCCCATTTCCATTTTAACTCAGGCATATACTCAAAATTCATCCCGTAGATACCTGCCAAGAAAGTTAATGGTATAAAAATAGAAGCAAATACGGTTAAAACTTTCATGACTTCATTCATTTTATTACTGACGCTCGAAATATAAATCTCTAATAAGCCAGACAAGATATCTCGATAAGATTCAATTAACTCAATAACCCGTATAGTATGGTCTAATACATCGCGTAAATAGACATGCGTTTTTTGATCAATTAATTCAGATTCACTACGTAATAACCCTGCCATTAACTCTCGAATAGGAGAAATATGTCGCCGAATACTGACCATTTCTCTTTTTAGTTTTTGAATGGTATTTAATGTCTTAGGGTTAGGTTCATTACATAACAAGCGATCTTCAAGTGTTGTTACCGCTTCATCTAAAGCATCGATTAATACAAAGTTTTGATCGACGATGGTGTCTAAAATCACATAGGTTAAATAGTCTGCGCCTAACGTTCTGATGCGTCCTTTACTAACTCGTATTCTTTCTTTAACGGGATCAAATATTGTGTCTTGTTGTTCTTTGAAAACAAAAACAAAATTCTTTAATACGAGTATGCTAATCTGTTCATAACACACTTCAAAATTTTGTCCTTCAGAAATCAGGCATTTAAGTACAATGTAAAGGTAGTTGTCGTGCTCTTCAAACTTTGCGCGTTGATGGGTATTGAGAATGTCTTCTAAAACAAGTGGGTGAATATTAAACATATTACCAATACTTTCCACAAGGTCGACATTATTTAATCCTTCAACAATAACCCAAGTAACCGTATCTCTCTCTTTATATTGCAAAAGTTGATCTGCTGAAGTAATTATTATTTCTTCAATATTATCTTTACTATAATCTATCAGCGTCGTACTTACAGCGGTACTTCGAACTTCACCGACATGCACAAGCGAGCCTGGAGACAAACCTATTTTAGATGATGGGTTACTATACGATTCAATCATTTGATTTATCTCGATATTGATTAATATTTCTGAAATTATGGTGATATAAATTAAAAGGGTATTAAAAGAATAATTATTCAATTAAATAACACACCACGTTTTAGTGACAAGCTTCTTTGCTATTTTGCATAACCCGACCAATAAATTTAGCCTTTTTAAGGGTTTTACCAACACCTTTTAGTGTGACCGTCATTACAGTATTGCTATCTTCAAAGATAATTTATTTCAATACCAAGGTTAAATACTCGGCCTCTATTGGCTACACCTGTAGGTAAAACGTTGGAGAGAGTGCGAAATTTTTCATTAAAAATATTATTCACTGAAAAAAAGAGGACATTATCATTTAATAAAGTATGCCTGATATTGAGATTACTAACGATATAACTATTTTGCCCTAAAATATTTTTATTTTTAGCGCGATAATAACTATTTACATTAATATTGTTATTTTCCCATTGGTAATCAACAATTAGCGCGCCTGAATCACGTCCGATGTTTATATCGGAGTTTTTACTAAACCAATTCCATAATGCTTTAATCTTTAAATTATCGGTAATTTTTAATTGATAAAGTGTTTCTATACCTTGAGATTTTTTTCCATCGGTTGCGATAAAAGTAGGTGCATTGAATGGGTTGTTTGGGCTTTCAGTGGCAGCACCAAGTTCAATTAAATCATCAAATTTATTTTGAAAAGCGGTAATTTCAAAAGTCCAATTTTCCCCCGAGTTTAACCATGCTATTTCAGTTGTGTTAACTTTTTCTGCTTTTAAATTTGGGTTACCAAAATCCGCAACATTGTTTCTATCATACAGTTCAAGAAAATTAGGCGCTCTAAATGCGCTGCCGTATATAAATTTAAGACTATTTTTAGGTTTTAATGCCCATAAAAGGGTTAATCGCGGCGCCAAAGAATCGCCAAAATCGTTGTATTTATCATATCTAACCCCTGTTGTGATTTGTAATGTTTCATTTACTTTATACATGTCTTGCAGATAAATACTGTGAATAGAACGACTTCTTTTATCATTAAAGCTCAGTTCATCTTGAAGAAAAATTAATTTTCCAAAATATGCTAATGTCTCCAAATCGTGCGTTGTGGCGGTAGCAACCTTTGTTATTCTGTCTTTTTCATATGATGCCCCAACAGAAAGTTGGTTGGTTGGCGTTAAATTGTAATCAGCATTAACACTTATATTAGTGCTGTTAGAATCTAATAATGGACCACCAATAAAGTTTTCTGACAATGAAAAATCAGGTGCTATTTCAACACCTAAAGGAATTATATTGGCAAGGGTTTGCCATGAATTTTTGCTGTGAGATAGTGAAATAGAATAATTAAAATCATCAGACAAGTTTTTTGAATATTTGCTATTAATTGCCCATTGGCTGGTATCTTCTTGATTTATGTCGTTGCCTAACGCGCCAAAAATTAAAAAATCATTGAGTCTTCGCTTCATATATCGAGACGTTATTAACCAATTATTCATATTATATTTTAGATAAGCGTCAACACCTTGCATTGGATCATGTGTCGAACCATTAATATTATAAATATCAGTTAATTGATAATGCTCACCTTTTTCTTTGAATATGTTCAAGAATAAATCCAAAGTTTGTTTTTTTGAAAAGCTTTTATTAAACAGCAAGCTAGCAGAACCACCATCAATAGAATTAGCGGTAAAAATCATTTTATTTATTTGAGTACGAGTAATAATATTAATTACCCCTAAAAATGCGTTACTACCGTAAAGTGCAGAGCCGGGGCCTCTAATTATTTCAATTTTTTCAATATTATTCGTAGTAAGCATTCTGTTTAAAATAGAGATACCGCCAGTATATAAATCATTTAGACGCTGTCCATCAATCAATACGAGCACTGATTCTGAGAGTGCAGTACTTCGCCCTCGGGCAATAATTCTATTGGCTGTACCTTGTTCCGTATCCCGGGAGCTTTGAAATCCAGGTATAAAATTTAATAAATTTTGCAGATTAGTTATGCCCATCCTTTTTAATTGATCATGGGTCACTAAAGTAACGCTTGAAGGGGCACTATATACGGTTTCTTTATGCAGAGAGGCTACAGTAATTGTTTGCAAATCTTCTAAACTTAATGAAAATATATCAACATTATCTACACTTATTTCTTCAGCATAAGTTCGAAAAAAAATTAAAAACAAAAAAAATAGTGGTATAAATCTCATGTAAAAGTATCTATTGTTTGCAGAAGCATGGGTCTTATTCTGTAGATTATAGTTGATTTTGTCGGTGTTTATAATTTAATAAACGATATGGCATTTTTGCCTGAAATTTTAGTTATACCAATACCCGTGTTTATTGCTATTTAACGTTAGTGTTATTATCACCAAATTTCATTGATTATCAAAAAAGGCAAAACAGGCGCTATAGGTATACGTATGAGTCAGTTCATTCTTTTAATGGATATATCAACGATTGCTTTTGATCTTTGCATGCAATTAGAGGACGAATGGACATTACTCTTTTTAGTAACCGTTAGGGGATAACAAAGATCATCATTATGTATTTATTTTATTGGGTAAGTTTTCGTCCCCTTGCCTTAATAAGAAGAAAAGGCCCCGAGTACTGAATAACAATATTTCACATCACTAAGCTTTAAAATTAGCTTAACCGTGCTTTAAATTCATCTCTATAACGGCGAGATAAATTTAATATTTTTCCGCTTATTAACTTAATTTCAGCATCGCCACTAGGCAGTGGCGTTATAGACTCTACGGCATTTAAATTAACACCGTATGAACGATGAGTGCGAAAGAAATCTTGTTCAGAAAATTGTTCAACAAAATTAGTTAAAGTAGAGCGAGTTGGATAAATTCGGTCTTTTATATGTAAATTCACGTAATTGCCACTTGACTCAAGCCACTCAATATCTGTGATTTTAATGATGAATTCTTTGCCCAGTTTTTTCACTAATAATCGTTCTATTTTTTGTGATTTTGAATTGTCTTCTCCATCAATAATCGGTTGAGCCTCGCCTATCATACGACTTACCACAAATCGAAAACAATAAATGATAATAATGAAAAATAAATAGGCCCATGCATCTTTTCGATATTCATAAAAAAATTCAGTTGGCATTTCACCAAATTCATAATGTAAATTTTGACTGAGATAAAAAATTTTTCGAAACAATACCATAAGTGAAATATGCATTATTGAGAAAACAATAGAGCCGATAAGGTGCCAAATTGCATTCTTTTTAATTAATTGCCACGTTAGCGGGACTTTATTTAAAAATAATAGAAGAAAAGGTAACAACATGAGCAGACTTAATGCGCTTGAATATTCCCATAAAAAAGGTTGCCATATTGGAAAGGGTATTTCTTTAGCATGGCGCTTTGCTTCCATCAAAATTGAAGTTGCATGAATGGTATTATTAATCAGTAAATAACCGGCTATAAATAACATTTCATAAAGCTGTGGGTGTTTTTTAAATTTAATTAAGATAGCCATTTTTATATTAAGTTGTTATGAAATTAAACTTGTCCCTGTATACCACCGCCTATCCCTATACACCAGTATTTAAGCCTTTGAGCCTTTTTATTGTTAATCAACAAGGTTAGTTTTACATCAATGACAAAGCATTGCAAATGGTGAAAACAATGAATAGAACTACCGATACTAGGCGTTATGATATTGACTGGCTAAGAACTTTGGCTTTTATTTTATTGATTTTTTATCACATTGGTCAATATTATGTAGCCGACTGGGGCTGGCATGTAAAAAGTACTCACCTAAGTGATTTTTTGAAAAACATTATGTTATTAGTTAATCAGTGGCGGATGCCGTTGATTTTTTTAATTTCAGGTGTAGCCCTATCGCTGGTTGAAGTTAAAGTTAGCCGAGCAGGGTTGTTCCAAATGAGATTTACCCGAGTCGTGATCCCTTTATTATTTGGTATGTGTTTAATTGTACCACCACAAGTTTATTATGAATTGGTGCAAAATGAGGGATATTCAGCTAATTATTTAGAATTTTTAAAGTTATATTTTAACTTAAATACAACGATGTACCCAGCACATCAATTACTGTCAAGTAGAACTGGATTGTCGCTTGGTTTGCTGACCTATAACCATTTATGGTACTTACTTTATTTATTCACTTACACTTTAGTTTATATGGCAATTAAGCCATTATTAATAAAAATTAATTGGCAGAAAATAAGTAGAAATATCTCGGCAATAACGGTGTTAGCTATTCCTTTGATCACAATTGCTTTATACGATTTTTTATTATTACCCTACTTTCCTGACGACACGTTTGTATTAATTGGTGATTGGTATAACCATGCTCTTTATTTTACGGTATTCATATTCGGTTATGCGTTAGCAAAATTGCCTAACGTTTGGAGCACCCTTATCGAACATCGCAAAACTTGGTTGCTGCTAGCGATAGTCAGTTATACCTTGGTGATTATTCGTTTCAATAGGGCTTGGGGCTTTGATGTAGATTATAACAGTGCCTCAATGTTCACCCAGATTTTTATCACATTGATCTGGTCGGTAAACAAAGTATTTTGGCTACTTACCGTGTTAGGTTTTGCCGGGGCTTATTTAAACAGAAAACATCCATTATTAACTTATATGAATGAGGCTGTTTTACCTTGGTATATTTTACATCAAACATTAATTATTGTTTTTGCCATGTGGTTAGCTCCACTTGAGTTAGGCGCTATAGTAGAGCCTATATTATTGATACTGCTTACTTTTTCTGGTTGTATTATAGGTTATGAAGTGATTAAACGCTTTGTTGTAACGCGCTTTATCTTTGGCTTGAAAGTTAAATTTTTCTTACCAAAATTGCCGAGGAGTCAAATGATTCAAAATTGAATGGCCTGTAATTATAAGCAAGTTGTTTCCACTCGGTGTTAATTGGCTAACCACTGTTTAGCCACTAGCGTCTGACCATTTTGTAACACACGACCAACCAATTTAGCATTTTTTTCAATCAGGCCCACGCCTTTTGGCGTGCCTGTCATCACAATATCACCGTCTTCAAGTTCAACAAAATTGTGTAGTTCTTTTATAATGTGATCAGGTTTGTACATCATTAAGGAAATATCACCCGCTTGTTTAACTTCTCCGTTAATGCTGAGCTCTAAACTGAGAGAATCGTCAAAGTGGTTGTCAATTGCATCGAGCTTAGCAAAATCACTAAATAGAGCTGCGCCATTGAAGGCCTTCGCACGCTCCCAGGGTAAACCTTTGGCTTTTAATTGATTTTGTAAATCACGTTTAGTGAGATCTAACCCAAAACCTACCGCACTAAATTTTCCTTGTTGGTAAACAAAACACAATTCCCCTTCGTAATGAAGTGACTCACTTAAATGGCTGCTTTGAAGTTGAGTGCTTATTGCTGAATTGGGTTTGAAAAATACTACCATGTCATCAGGTATTTCATTCCCTAGTTCATGAATATGGTCAACATAATTACGACCAATACATATAATTTTTGACGGTGTGATAACTTGGTCATCAACAATAATTGTGTTCATCTTATCTCTTTATATCAGGTTATAAGTTAAAAAAGTTTAGTGCATTAGCACCCAAAATTTTAGTTTTACTCACTTCAGCTAGTTGTGGATGCTCACGTACTAATTTGCCAATACTTTGTTCACCTAAGGGGAAAGGATAATCCGATCCTAACATGATGCGTTCGTCGCCCATTACGCTAGTTAATAGCTGTAAAGACGCTTCGGAGAATACCGCTGAATCGACAGAAAAACGATCCACATAACTAGAAGGTAAATTAGGACAGTCTTGCCTAACAATATCACGATGTCGCCACGCATTGTCGACACGGCCTATTTGAAAAGCGAAATTACCACCGCCGTGAGCAAAGCAAATTTTTAACTCTTTGGAGATTCGCTCGAACGCACCAGATAAAATTAATGACATAATGGATAATTGCGTTTCAGCCGGCATTGCCACTAACCATTGCAGCATATACTTAGGCATGCGTTCGCCGCCAAGCATATCCCAAGGGTGTACTAAAACAGCAATTTTTTCACTAGCACAATGTTGTAAAAAGGTAATGATCCCTTCATCATCCATATTTTTATTACCAACATGATTACCTATTTGTACACCAACATGACCATTTTTAACGGCACGAGAGACTTCACGGCATGAAGCATCAATATCTTGCAATGGTACTTGTGCCAGTGCTTTTAAACGTGCGGGGTTATGAGCACAAATATTGAGTGCTAAATCGTTAAATATTTGAGCGCATTCATATGCTTGCTGCGCAGGGCGAGCATAAGCAAATAATACCGGTGTTGCCGACATAATTTGAATGTCGATATTGTCTCGATCCATTTCCTCTATACGTGTTTGTGCATCCCAACATGCTTGATAAACGGGGCGAAATTCTTTATCGCCTAACATTACCATTGCTTTACCTATCGCGGTATGTTTCATCCATGGCCAATCGGGTGTGCCAAACTTTTCAGCTAAATCAGGCCAATTTTTAGGTAGAAAATGGGTGTGCATATCAACAATGCTCATGAGATTTCTCCAATATTAGAAGGTTTTTTTTGTTGGCTTTTTTGATGGTTTTCATGTGCATTTTTGGGTGATTCTTTAGGATAACGTAACCGATAAAAAACGATATTCGCAACAAAAATTAATATAATAAACGGCATGGTTGAATACACTAAATTATGCCAGCCACTTTCAAAGAGTATCCACCCAGCCAATAACGAAGCTAATGCTTGCACAGTAAAAATAATAAAATCGTTTATCGCTTGTACTTTATGGCGCTCGACCGCGCGGTAGCATTCTGCCAATAAAACGGTACCGGTTAAAAATAAAAAGTTCCAACCTACGCCTAGTAATACTAATGTCCACCAATAATGCATCACGTGCTGACCATTTAAAGCAATAATTACGACACCAACCAATAATAAAATACCGATTAACAGTACATTTTTCAAACCAATACGCTTAACTAAAATACCTGATATAAGCGATGGCAAATACATCGCGGCTATATGACTTTGAATAACCCATTTCGTGTCGTTTAAGCTGTGCCCTTGCATGTTGTGCATACTCAATGGAGTGGCGGTCATTAACAAACTCATTACTCCATAACCAATAGCGGCGGCTAAAATAGCAATAATAAAAAAAGGTTGTTTGATAATAACTAATAATGGACGTTCTTCGCCTTGTAGGTGATCTTCTTGGATTACAGGATCGGTAAATCCTTGAAAAATAATAATAGCAATAAGCACCATGATCGCTAAGCCTAAAAATGAGCCTGCATAACCATAGGGCGAGGTTAAATAATCTTTCCCTATTACCGCGACTTCTGGGCCAATAAATGCTGCAAAAATTCCCGCAAACATTAATACTGAAACCACTTTAGCGGTATCATCTTTGTTGGTAACACTGTCAATTGCGGCAAAGCGAAATTGCATAATAAAAGCAATGCTACTGCCAATGCAGATACACGCCACTAAGAACAAAGTAAAACTCGCATGAATGGCTGCAAACATAGCAAGTAAAGAACCCAACAAAGACAGAATCAAACCACTATTAAACGCTTTTTTACGCCCCAATTTTTTTGCAAGCATGGCCGCAGGAATGGTTGAACAGGCAAGACCAATAATCATCAAAGTTATAGGGAGCGTTGCTAAACTGGGATCGGGCGCTAATTGTGTTGATAAAATGCCACCAATAAAAACAATCACTGGCGATGCTGACATGGCTAAAGGTTGTACTAAAAATAATAACCAAATATTGCGTGGCAGTTTTAACACGTTAGCAAGTATTACGGCGGTTAAAACCATTAATAAAAGTGTAATTATTAGCGTAGTAAACATTACTTTCCCTTCAATAAAAATCTATCACCGAGTGTACCTGAAAAAGCATTTTTTCCTAACTGCAATTTAAGCATTTCATTTTTCTGACAAAAAACTGTCTTTTTATCATCACATTAAATCAACAAAAATGACATTTAACTTGATTAGGCTAGCGGCAATTTATTTTAATAAAACAATAAAAGGATCGAACATGAACATGATTAAATGTTGCTTGCCGATGGCGATATCATTAGCTTTAATGAGTAATAGCTATGCTGGCGTGCTACCCGACAAACAAAAAAATGATGCTTTATATAGCAATGCTGAAGCGCAATTAACGCTTAAACAAGCATTACAAAAAAAATATAAAGCGAAAAACGTTATTTTATTTGTGGGTGATGGTATGGGTATCTCAACACTGACAGCGGCACGTATTTTAAAAGGTCAACAAACTGGAAATACAGGTGAAGAAGGCTATTTAAGTTTTGAAAAATTCCTCAATAGTGCAGAAATAAAAACCTATAACGTTGATGCACAAACACCTGATTCAGCTGGCACTATGACCGCCATGATGACAGGTGTAAAAAGCGACGCTGGCGTTATTGCTATTAGTGAAGCGGTTGAACGAGGCAATTGTGCTTCAGCTAAAAATCATGAATTAGTTACCGCGTTAGAATTAGCCGAAATTAAAGGTTTATCTACTGGCATTGTTACCACCGCACGTATTACACACGCAACACCAGCGGCAACGTACGCCCATTCTGCCGAACGTAATTGGGAAGATGTTTCAGATATGAGCGATGAAGCTGTTAGTAATGGCTGTGAAGATATCGCCTCACAATTAGTAAATTTTGAAAAAAATATTGAAAGCCGATATTTAGGCGTTGATGTTAATGGTATTGAAGTTGCTATGGGCGGAGGTCGACGTCATTTTTTACCTAAAGATGCTGCGTTTAATAGCAGTGATGCGCAAAGTGCTATTGAAGGAGATCGTACCGATAACCGCGATTTAACCGCAGAATGGCAAGCTAAATACCCAACGGGTAAGTATGTTATTGACCAAGCAGGTTTTGACAGTATTGACGTAGCCACTACCGATAAAGTATTTGGTTTGTTTAACGAATCGCACATGCAATATGAAGCTGATCGCGCTAATGATATTGCGGGTGAACCATCATTGTCACAAATGACAGGTAAAGCTATTGATATTTTAGCAAAAAATACGCAAGGCTATTTTTTAATGGTGGAATCAGGAAGAATCGATCATGGTCATCATGCGGGTAGTGCTTATAACGCGTTAACCGAAGCGGTTGAGTTTTCAAATGCAGTACAAGCGGCAGTTGATAAAGTGAATAGCGACGACACCTTGATTTTAGTTACTGCTGATCACAGTCATGTATTTACCATTGCAGGCTATCCAAAACGCGGAAATCCTATTTTAGGTAAAGTTATCTCTGTTGGCGCTACCGAAACAGCCAAAGCAGATGATGGCATGCCCTATACTACGTTAGGTTATAACAACGGACTCGGTTATCGTGATTTAGGTAGTGAAACCAATGCCGATGTTGCTTATGACAGTGCACCTAGCGCTGGCCGTCAAGATATCACTACTATTGATACCACTATGTCAGGTTATCACCAAGAAACTACTGTTCCACTTAGCTCAGAAACTCACGCAGGCGAAGACGTTTCATTACACGCTTCTGGCCCAGGGGCACAATTAGCGCAAGGCGTGATGGAACAAAATATGGTTTTTCACTTAATTAATCAATCACTTGATCTTATTAAAGAATAAGTTGGAGAATAACAATGACTAAACAACAAATTTTACCTTTAACGATCAGCATAGCGATTGCTTCATTATTAACAGGTTGTGGCGCGAATGATGGTAAAGACGGAATAAACGGCGTTACGGGTGCAAATGGCGCTAACGGTAATAATGGTTTTTCAAGTTTAATTGCCCAAACAACACTCGCCATTGGTAATGAAAATTGCCGCAATGGTGGCGTACAAATCGATTCAGGTTTAGATAGCAATACTAATAATCAGCTCGATAGCGACGAGGTAACTACGAGCAAGTTTGTATGTAATCAAGCAAAAACAATGCTTCTGCCTAATGATGTTAGCGAAAATAGCAAAAGCGCTTGGTATAGTGATGCCGAAAATACGATTGCAGCAAATAAAGCGGAGCTCAGCAAGGTGATTAACCAAGCGGGCAAAGCGAAAAATGTGATTTTATTTGTCGGTGATGGTATGGGTATTTCAACCGTTACGGCGGCGCGTATTTTGGCGGGGCAACGCCAAGGGTTACAAGGCGAAGAATATCAATTAAGTCTTGATAAACTGCCATTTTCAGGGTTTTCTAAAACCTACAATGTTGATGCGCAAACGCCTGATTCAGCGGGCACCATGACCGCCATGATGACAGGTGTTAAAACCGATATGGGCGTGATTAGTGTGGGCGCTGATGTAACCCGTGGTAATTGTGCTTCTATGCAAGGTAACGAACTGGTTACTGCCTTAGAGCTTGCTGAAATTGCAGGAAAATCGACAGGCATTGTGACTACTGCGCGTATTACCCATGCAACCCCTGCGGCAACTTATGCACATACACCAGAACGTAATTGGGAAGATGTTTCCGATATGCCAACCAGTGAAGTTGCCGCTGGTTGCGAAGATATTGCCTCACAATTAGTGAACTTTGAAACGAACTTAGAAGCGCGTTTTAGCGGCTTAAATGTTGATGGATTAGAAGTTGCCATGGGGGGCGGTCGTCGTCATTTCTTACCAAAAGATGCCGCATTTAATAGCATTGATGCCAAAAGCGCTATTGAAGGTGATCGCACCGATAATCGCGATTTAACAGCAGAATGGAAAGCAAAATATCCGAGTGGCAATTACGTGATTGACCAAGCGAGCTTTGATGCCATTAATCCTGAAATAACCACGCATTTGTTAGGTTTGTTTAATGAATCACACATGCAATATGAAGCGGATCGCGCTAATGATATTGCTGGAGAGCCATCATTAACAGCGATGACAGAAAAAGCGATTGCGGTACTTGATAACAACAGCAAGGGTTATTTTTTAACGGTAGAATCTGGCAGAATTGATCACGCTCATCATGCAGGTAATGCCTATAATGCCTTAAACGACACCATTGAATTTGCTAATGCCATTGAAGCTGCAGTTAAAAACACTAACCCAGAAGAAACGTTAATTATAGTCACTGCTGATCATAGCCACGTGTTTACCATTGCAGGTTACCCTAAGCGCGGTAATCCTATTTTAGGTAAAGTAGTTGCGGTGGGTAAATCTTCGCCAAGTTTAGCGGCTGATGATATGCCCTATACCACGTTAGGTTATACCAATGGTCGCGGGTTTAAAGACTTAGGTGCAGTAACCAATGCCGATGCTAGCTACGCTGAAGCTATTGTGACAGGTCGTGTTGATTTAACGAATGTTGATACCACCAGCGTAGGGTTTCATCAAGAAGCTTTAGTACCACGTAGCTCAGAAACACATGCAGGTGAAGATGTTGGTATTTATGCTTCTGGTCCTAGTTCTCAGCTGGTACGCGGCACCAACGAGCAAAGCTATATTTTCCATGTAATGGCACATGCGGCAAATTTAGTTGAAAACGCCGATGCGGTTTTAAAATAAGCTTCTATTTATAAATCCGAAGTAGACCGAAATCACCTGAAACTCAACCTTTCAGGTGATTTTATTTCAGTAAAGTAATTTAAAAAGCGCTTAGGCTGAAGAGTTAAATTAAGATAAACACAAAGGAAAAATCATGGCGAATCAAACAGTACTCGCTTTACTATTGTTGGTATTAAGTTACAGCCAAAATAGCAATGCGCAATGTCTAACCAGCAAAACTGAACTTAGCGCACAATATCAACTCACTAGCGATAATCTTCACGGTAAAATAAACAGACAACAAGTGATCTTGTATCGTCATCAAAATGATGTTGCTTATCAATATAGTAACCAAGAAATTAGTGAATATTGGCATCAACAAAAAAATGGTTTAATTGATTTAACGCGCTATTTTGACCACGATAACCAAGGTATTGAGTATCAAGCCAGCGAGATAAAAGCTAAACAATCTTGGCAACAAATTAACGAAATAATTTCGCCAGTATTACGAGCTAAAATGCAACTGCTTAGTACTAGAGAAAATGCGTGTCAGCAAGAGCAAAAGTTACAGCTTATTCAAGGCCAGCAAAAAATATTACTTACTTGGTTACCACAATTAAACTTAGTAAAACGTTTAACGATAATTTCACCCACGCAAGTAAAACAATGGCAGTTGCAACAATTAACTACCTCGGCCGAAAAAGTAGCCGAACAATTTGCCCAGTGGCAACAGTATAAAACTACCGATTATGCGGATGTTGGCGATAATGAAGATGACCCGTTTTTAGCGAAAATGATCAATTTAGGGTTCGTTGAACATGCCGCCAGTGGTTTTTATCAAGCAAATGGCCAAGCTATATCAGCAAAGCATCGTTAATTATTTACCACGCTAGCTTAAAATGCATCTGGAAGTGGTTTAGCGAGATATTAGCAACACATAAAAAACAAAGGCAAATACGCCTTTGTTTTTTATGTTTATATCTATTGAATGCGCTAAGTATAAAATTAACCAGTATTTCTCATGCCTGTCGCAATACCCGCCATGGTTACCATCAATAATTGTTCATTGTCTGGGTGTTCAGGTTGTTGGCGTAAGCGTTTCAACGCTTCTATTTGTATCAAATGTAAGGGCGCTAAATAACCGCGACGTAGTTCAAAGGAGCTTAAATTCCATGGATCGTTTTGCAGAAAATGATCTTGCGCTAAGAGTTTTAGCAAGGTCTTTTTATCGTTTTCAAGTTGTAGGCGTAAATCAACCCCCATGTATTTTAAGTCATCTGCAACGAGCGCTTGATCATACAAGGATGCGACTTGACTGTCTGATTTTGTATAAACCATTTCGGTGAGTGATATTCTCGATTTAAAATAAGGCCATGCCGCTAGCATATCAGCCATTAAGTCGTTATTTTCTTGGTAAGCTGCTTTGATGGCACTGCCTAAACCTAACCAACTTGGCACCACTAAACGGTTTTGACTCCATGCAAAGATCCACGGAATGGCGCGTAGTGATTCAATACCGCCGTCTGATTTACGTTTGCTCGGTCGAGAGCCTAGTGGTAACGAAGCGAGTTCTTGTTCTGGCGTTGCTTGCCTAAAATATTTAACAAAACTTTCATTGGTTTGCACATACGAACGATAAATATCGCAGCTGTTTTGTGCCATTTTATCCATCAGTGTGCGCCACTGAGCCTTGGGCGCTGGTGGTGGTATAACCAAACATTCCAAGATTGCCGAGGCATATAAGTGTAAGCTACGGGTTGCTAAATTAGGTAAACCAAATTTATAGCGAATAGTTTCGCCCTGCTCGGTTACCCGTAAACCGCCATCTAAGGTGCCCGGTGGTTGTGAGGCAATAGCCGCATGTGCTGGCCCGCCGCCACGCCCAATGGTACCACCACGGCCATGAAATAGTTTTAATTCAATATTGTTTTCCACAAAAACCTCAACCAATTGCTCTTGGCATTGATATTGACCCCACGTGGCGGCGAGTACCCCCGCATCTTTGGCGGAATCACTATAGCCGATCATCACATATTGCTGCTGTTCGCAATAAGCTTTATAAGGTTCGAGCGTAAACAACTCCGTCATTACCGCTGGGGCATTATTTAAATCTTCCAAGGTTTCAAACAACGGTGCTATTGGCATTTTCCAATTAACCCCTGCGGCTTTCATTAATAAATTTACCGTTAAAATATCGCTCACTTTACTGGCCATTGAAATAATGTAAATGCCAAATAATTCAGCAGGTTGCTGCGCGATCATGGTGAAGGTATCCAATACTTCTTGGGTGTCTTGTGTCCACGTAATTTGGGGCAATAAAGGGCGTGGATTTTGCAATTCTGCTAATAGATATTGCTGGCGTTGTTGTTCATCCCAAGTACAGAAATCACCTATATTTAACGCTTGGGTAATTTCTGCCACTGCACTTTCATGGCGTTCGCTATGCTGGCGAATATCTAATTTAACCAATGAAATGCCAAAACAATTTACTTTACGTATCATGTCTAATACTAACGAGTTGGCAATACTGTTTAAACCTGCATCGATCAAACTGTCGCGGCAAGTAATTAGGGGCATGCGCAGTTGATTTGAATGATTTAAAATGCCGTTAACTTCGCCTTTGCTGAGCTGTTCAATACTGTGTTTTAAGAGCTTTATTACCTGCATTATTTTAGCGCGATAAGGACCAATGTTGTCGATATCGGCTTCCAGCAATTCTTCTGATGCTTTACGCATGGAAAGTTCTAAATATAAGTCTTCAAAATCACTCAAATAAAGCTGTGCGGCAACTAACCTCGCGTTAAGTAATGCTTGTTCACTTAATGTCGCGGTAACAAATGGATTACCATCTCTATCGCCTGCCATCCAACTCGCCATCGTGATCGGATTATAATCAATCGGTAAATCTTGATTTGTAAGGTCTTGACTCAATTGATTTAATTCTTTTAAAAAGTTAGGTACCGCAAACCAAAAACTGTTGGCTATGGTATTTAAACCCCAGCGAGACTCGTCGAGTGGTGTTGGTCTTTGTTGACGAATTTCGTCGGTGTACCACGCTTGTTCAACTAATTCGGCAATGCGTGGCGAAGAGGCATCGTTATTATGATCAAGCGCTTGTGCAATTTGATTGTATTTATGAATAAAAGTACGGCGATTAACTTCAGTAGGATGTGCCGTTAGGACTAATTCTATATGTAATTTTTCTAATGCTTTGGTGAATTTATCCGCAGAAACATTACCGAGCTTTGCTTTTAAATCTTCTAATGGATGCGCAAGATCTAACTCATCTAATCCTTGCAGACTCGTGGTGTATTGTTGCTCAGCAACATTCGCAAGGTTTAAAAATTGACTAAAAGCACGGGCATAAATGAGTAAATCAGCTTCTGAACACTGGGCAATAGTTTGCTGTAATTTTTCAACAACCGATAAATCACCAGTTACCATGTCTCGCCCCTGCAAGCGCATTTTTTCAATGTTTTCAAGCCATTGTTCACCTTGATCGGCGGCAATGGTGCGACCTAATAATATTCCTAATTCGCGAACATTTTGTTGAATATTTTCTAGCACGTTAGCTCCTTTATATTTTTAGTACGATAAAGACCACAAGATAAGATACGTTCATCGTAGTTATCGTTAAATTACTTGGTGTAGTAATAATGGCGTCGAGTTTTTAAATCAATAAGGTCATAAATTAATGCCATAAATAGTACCTAGACAAAAGTATAATTAAAAATATATATTTTTAGTTGTTGGTATATAATTTTGTCTATATAAATAAGTATCCGTACGACTTTTTGAGAAATGAATGAATAATCGAATGCCAACATTGCGCCAGTTACAGATATTTTTGGCCTTAGCTGAGTACAAAACGGTATCTCGTGTTGCTGAAGCTTTGCATATATCTCAACCTTCTGTATCGATTCAGTTGAAAAATTTAACTGAGGTATTTGGCATTGAACTTTATCATGTTCATGGTCGTAATATCTCGTTAACCGAAGCGGGAGAAGCCTCTATAGTGGCCGCACGCGAGATGTTTTTTTCGTTGGATAAACTACAAATTGAATTAGATGATTTTAAAGGTGCTAAGTCGGGTGTGTTGAAACTTGCGGTTGTATCAACAGCTAAATATTTTCTTCCCATCTTGCTGGGGCAATTTTGTAAGCGATATCCCTTAATTGATGTTGAAATAAATATTGGCAACCATCAGCAAATACTCCATCGATTTAACCAAAATAAAGATGATTATTATGTTTTTAATCAGTGCCCTGAATCACACAATTTAATTGCAGAGCCTTTTCTAGATAATCCTTTAGTGGTCGTGGCGCCTGCGAATCATGAATTAATTAAAAAAATGCCGATTAGCCTTAATCGGTTATCGCATTATCCTTTTATACTTCGTGAAATAGGATCTGGCACGCGACAATGTATTGATGATTTTTGCAAACAGCATAAACTCACCTTGAAAGCTAAAATGACCATTGAAAGTAATGAAGCAATTAAACATTCGGTTGCTGCTGAGCTCGGTTTAGCGATTTTAAGTAGCCATACTTTAGACTATATGCAAGATACTAGTTTAGTTAGGCTAGACGTTGAACACTTTCCAATTCAAAGTAAATGGTACTTAGTGCGCACCGAGCAGCGTCATCAAACCATTTTAGCGAAATTGTTTTATCAATATTTACAGGAAGAAGGCTTATCAAGATTGCAGAAAATAGCAGCTAAACAAGCGAAAAAGGGTAGTTAATTGCTACCCTTTTAAAAACATTACGTGTTTTGAATAGAGGTTAATCTATTATTTTAATTGGTTTTAGTGGGAATATTGCCTAAAACCTTCACCAATAATTGCCAATACAAATCTACTGTTGGTACGAGAATTTTTTCGTCAGGCGAATGTGGAAATTGAATCGTTGGGCCAATTGAAACCATGTCTAAATTGGGGTAGGCGGTTTTAAATAAGCCACATTCTAGCCCTGCGTGGATCACCATAACATCAGGAACTTTATTAAATAAATCTTGATAAGTGTCGCGCACTAACTGCATTACCGGAGAACTGGTATCGGGTTTCCAACCCGGATAACCCCCCGAAAATTTAATGCTGGTACCGGCTAAACTAAACAAAGAAGTTAACATTTCTTCAACTTGTAAACGACCATCGTCATGTAGACTACGAATTAAAATCATTACGCTTAGCTTGTTACCTTTAGGGCGAATAACGCCGATATTCAGCGACGTTTCAACGATGCCATCTATGTCGTCACTCATGCGAATAACACCATTAGGACAGGCATTTAATGTCGATAAAATTTGGCTTTGTGTAGCTTGTGTCCACATTTGCTCAAAATCTTCTGGTGCAATCAGCAGCATCTCTAAATCAGTTTCAATCGCTTTTAAATTTTCTTTTATGGTGGCTAAGTAGTTAGCCAATGCTTTTTTGAAATCATCTACTTTACTGTTTTCAATGACAAAACTAGCGAACGCTTCGCGCGGGATCGCATTACGTAAACTACCGCCGTTAAGCTCAGTTAAGCGAATGTCAAATTTCTGTGCGGCTTGAGTTAAAAAGCGAATGAGTAGTTTGTTAGCATTGGCTCGACCCGTATGAATATCGACCCCAGAATGACCGCCTTTTAAACCTGAAATAGACAAGTTAAATGCCTGCCAATCTTGCGGTACGGCATCAAAGGCTATATCAAAGGTGGCGCTCGCATCAATACCGCCAGCACAGCCCATATACACTTCACCTTCTTGCTCGGAATCGGTGTTAATTAAAATGTCGGCGTCTAACCAACCCGCTTCAAGGCCAAAAGCGCCTGTCATGCCTGCTTCTTCGTCAATAGTAACCAAGACTTCTAATGGCCCATGCGCAATGTCATCGCTCGCCAGTACCGCTAAGGCCGAGGCTAAACCAACGCCATTGTCGGCACCTAAGGTGGTATCTTGTGCTGTTACCCACACTCCTTCTGCATCTTCAACAATGTAAGGTTTTATTGAATCCACTAAAAAATCGTGTTCGATGTTGCTGTTTTTTTGTGGCACCATATCCATGTGTGCTTGCAACACAACGCCTTTGCGATTTTCCATGCCTGCCGTTGCTGGTTTCTTTAAAATTAGGTTACCTACTGCATCTTCTTTTACTGATAACCCCAAGTCTTTTGCCCACTGTTGGATCCATGCAGAAATTTTTTCTTCGTGCTTTGACGGTCGAGGTATACTGCAAATTTTTTCAAAAAGTTGCCATAAACTACTTGGTTTTAATGTTGAAAGTGCGCTCATTGGTTTTCCTAAATTTTGTTAGTCAATGCGATAAGTTTGTGCTAATTATTTGGGCATCGAAGGGTTTTTCTTTTGTGAATTAAGTGGTTTATTTTTTATTAGTTGAGTTTTAGATCCTGACCTTTGTCAGGATGACGGATAAAATGAGTAGTACAGAAATAATCACCGTCATGTTCTACTTGTTTCCAATGCTGTTCGTTTAAGCGTTTTCTTTACGCTTTTGCGACCGCTTTACTGGAAATTTCCCTATCCTCATTTTTACCGCCCTAGGATAATTAGGGCGTTTTGATTTGGGAATGATAAA
>Ga0316204_10000879_pt1 | contig 95273 bp, 89 predicted proteins | sample 6monrhotite_MG_2_FD_205661 | JGI IMG/M metagenome (GOLD analysis project Ga0316204, IMG submission 205661) | Microbial mat bacterial communities from mineral coupon in-situ incubated in ocean water Damariscotta River, Maine, United States -... | ecosystem: Environmental > Aquatic > Marine >... | reverse complement strand
CTCCCGTAAAAGAAGGCGAACCATCTTGGAAATATAGATGATAGTCTACCAGACCACCGTCCACATCTCCCTTCCATATCAACTATGTCAAAGAGCAAATCTTGTGTTCATCTCAACTGGACTAACCAGATATCGCTTCCCACAAAAAAACCGTCGGTGCGTAACGCGCTTTTGGTTGCGCCCCGTCGGTGGAGGCGGGTTATAGGGGGGTGGGTCGCCCCTGTCAAACCCCTTTTTGGAAAAAACACGATAAAAATTACCAATGTTAGTTAAGTCATTGTAATCATTTATTTATTTTTGAAAGAAAATTACTCTCGAGCTGTCAATATATGGCTTGATTGTTACTCTTCACGATAAGCTTTAAGAATACGCACCGGAGGATCGAGAATCTGTCCTGATGTATAGGCGTCTTCACTATCAGATGCGGTCTTCGTACGGTGAATTTTGTTCACCACATCCATACCCTTGGTCACTCGCGCAAACGCAGCAAAACCCTGGCCGTCGCCAGAAACCGCACGACCACCGCCCATGTCTAGCGACGGCTGATCCCCAATACAAATGAAAAATGCCCCCCCACTGCCCGTGCCAACAGCACCGCGGGCAAGCGATACAACGCCGTCTTTATGCAGGATGCCCGTCTGCTGGGTTGTCTCATGGCCAACCGGCGGCAACCCCTCTGCTCCGGGCAGGAGACCACCTTGGATAACGCTGATTTTTGGCGATCCATTGTCATTCTCAGGGTAAACAGTCCGGTAAAAACCACCCTTTGAGATTAAACCCGCATCTATGTGCGCAAGAAAACTGGTTGAGGAGATAGGCGCTTTATCAACCATCACCTCAATTTCAATAGATCCTTTGTCTGTCTCCAGAACAACGAAAACTGACTCGGCTTGCACAGGACCAATGCCAATCAGCATCAGCCCAGACAGAATAAAACCAGCCAATAAATTTTTCATGCCCAAACCCCTTCGTTACAACATATGCAACGATAGAGGCATAAGGCTCCTAAATGCAAGCCACCGCTTAGTCAGCATCAGCCTTTCTAAAAGCAAGGAATTCACGCCGATTTTTAGGGCCAAACGTAAGAAAATGAGGGTCCGCCTCATCCATTTGCGCGATTTTTTTCTTCGAAAACTTATCAGATGCCATCGCCTGCTTCATAGACCCAGCATCAATTCCATAAGGCTTAACCGCATTGAAACCAAAAACTTTAGCGCGAAGCGATGGCGTTATCTCAGGATATTCATGCTTGTCGCGCAGTTCTTCAGAAATTTGAAACGCCCTAAATGCCTGGATTTGGTCCTGCGGCGAGCCATACCAAATCGAATCAGTACCCCAAATTACATTGTCTTCACCCACATAGCGCAACAATTTGCCCATTCCGTGTGCGGCAGAGTCAGGGTCTTGCATTAACATGCGCCACGTAGAGCCAAGGTCAGCATATACATTTGAATTAACGCCAATTTCATTGTCCAGCAACGACTGAACTAAAGCATCAATGCCATCTTTTCCGGCACCAGGCTCAAATGCTGTTTCTGCTTTACCGGGCACAAAACCAGAATGATAAACAAGAAAATTGAGGTCTGGATACATTTTGGCAACGATACCAATGTCATCTGATCGGCTATGTTCATATGATTGTGGCCCAAAAGGAATCCCCTTGTGTACTGCGACATTCTTAATGCCCAGAGCTCTGGCCTTTTCCAAAAACGGTATGCCGCTGTCTTCATCGTTGAGCCAAAAGCCCTTTCCCTTGGGGCCCCACTGCGTATAGGTTTTCCAGGCTGAAACTTTCCACTTCTCAGCAAGCTCATCCATTCTATCAAGATCACCGTCTTGGTTTGGGTTTACCCGGCCGTGAACCAGAAGGCGTTGCCCACTGCCCTCGCTATTCAAAAGTTGCTTCGTGACTTCCGCCTCTTCGATTTTGAGAGGCTCAGAGTCCGGGCCGGAAGGCACAAAGGTCAGCACCATCATGTCCGTGTCGCTATCGACAAAAACATCCTTTACAAATTGCTCGCCGGACAAACATTCTAAATAGTCCAGTCCTTCCATCTCGGCCGTTTTGCAAGCCTGAACTTTTGGCATGCCAAAAAATGGCTGCCGCCCTTCGGGAACAGCATCACGCCATGCTCCATGTGGGTTAATATAATGACCATGAACATCAAATATGAACTCGTCGCCGGACATCTCATCTTCCGCCACATCAGGCTCGTAGCGCGCTGCTTCGCTCACCTCGAAGAAACTACCCGTCTTGCCCGCTGCGGCATTAACGGCATTGAGTGACAATAATGTGCTGGCGGCGCCGCATGCCCCCACAAGAAAAGAGCGCCTGTCCTGCCCGACCTTTTGTGCGGCCGCGTCCGCATCTTTTAGTGCAACACGGTTACCTTCAGCACATCTTTTCTTTAGCGGTATTGGTGCGAATTCACCATTCGATGCATTGTCAATTTTGATTGGCAGCCGCAGCCCATCCGGATCGTGATGATACTGTCTCATGAAACCTCCCCTTCTTTCCTTTGGGACAGTATATACAGCCACAAGGCCCAGTCCAATTTCCTGCGTTAAAATGCCCAACTCGCGCGATCAAACAATCATATGATAATTGACGATACTTACTGGCCTGACTTCTGCCTAAACTCATCAAGCATTGTTTCCAGTCGTTGCTGGTAGCTAAATTGCTCAGTCGTTTGGAACAGGCTATCAGAAAACTGATTATCGAAATGGATCGAGGCGCTACGACCACGGTCCGCACGATCAGTTAAATCCGGCTTTCCCGAAATTTCTGGCGACCAGTTCGGCGCTAGCGCTGGAATAAAGTTAGACAGAATGCCCTGTGCTAACCGCAAAGGAGCAACCGGCCTTTTTGGCACAAAAAGTCTCAGCGGCCCTGCATCCTCAAAACTGCGGTAAACTAGGTCCTGCTTCATACCAATGGCTGCGCGAGCCACCTGGCCAAGAAACAGCCTGTTTTGATAATCGGACATGCCAATGCCAACGTCCGCTTTATCCAGCGATCCAAGGACCCAATCAGCCAACGACAACACCGCACCGTCTTCGAGCACAATGTAACTGTCTCGGAGCCCTTCGATATCTAAAGGTCGGTTTTCTTTTTTGAACCCCGGATAAACGGGTACATTCAAGGGCTGTTCCGCCTGCCTGGCATGCGCAGTATTTGCGAACGGTAAAACCACCAACACCATAAAAACAGTCGCAATGCCGAAAAGGACATAGTTACGTATGTTATAATTTTTGATCACATTACTTAAAAAACTATTTGGCATTTAATCAGTTGCCCCTCGACCAATATTTGATAGTTTAGCGAATTGGTGTATTTCTGTAAAACAATAATACATGGGCACAAATATGGCGAACATTAGTCGTAGTATAAAATTTCTTCGAATAGTCGTTATCTCTACTATAACGCTCTTGTCGATTTCACAGTTTTGGTTTTGGTTGGCGCCATACAGCTTCGAATTCATATCATTTGATTATCCACTTCTTGATGAAATTGGTGGTATTAAAGCTTTGAACGGGAAACAAAAACTTCTAGGTTTCTTTATTACCGCTATACCAATGGCCACGTTAATTTGGTCGCTCATATTGTTGATGAAACTGACCAAAATTCTCGCAGCAGGAAAATGGTTCGACAAATTGTGCGAAGATTATTGTAATCAAGTCGGCCGGTGGCTTGTCATTTATGTGATATTAAATATTCTTCACCGAACAGTTTTAGTTACTGCTGTCACTATGGATAATCCACCGGGTGCCCGGCACTTCACCATATCCTTTTCAACAGACGACCTGATGGCCCTGGTTCCCGCGATTTTTGCTCTAATAATCGGGCACATGGTTAGACTTGCCCGCGAAAAACAAGATGAACTCAATGAGATTATATAAGTGAGGCACCAATAAAATGCCAATTGTTGTCCGATTGGATTCGGTTCTTGCCAAACGCAAGGTGAAGTCCAAGGATCTTGCTGCCCATGTCGGCATTACCGAAGCAAACCTTAGCTTGTTGAAGTCAGGGAAGGTGAAAGGTGTCAGGTTCGCAACGCTGTCCGCGATTTGCGACTATTTACAGTGTCAGCCTGGCGAAATATTGGAGTTTATTGACGAATAGAGACTTATCAAACCTTATTTCTTAAATATATCCTCTTGAAAAAGCCTGCATTTTCTCCTCTTATCGTAGCGGGGTCACAAAATTGGATTTTTCAATAGGATTTTAATGTTTTCTTTTTTTCAATGGCCCATTACTGCAACAGCAAGGCACTCTCAGAGGCAATTTTGCCGTTTCGGTGGGAAATGGATTGAGGCTCTAAGCTAAATGACTGAGTCCAAAAAACTTAAAATTCTTTACCATCACCGTGTTGCAGCACAAGACGGTCAAAGCGTTCACATCCGTGAACTGGTCGCCGCATTCAAGCGCCAAGGCCACGAGATAATTTTTGTTGGCCCTTCTATTCGCCCAACGGACTTGGGCGAAGAAAACCGTTTGCTTGGTTTTGCAAGGCGCATACTGCCATTATTCGTACTTGAATTGCTTGAGCTTCTTTATGGCGTGCGAGTCTATTTTAAGTTGCTGGCAGCATACAAACGACACAAACCTGACTTTCTTTATGAGCGATACAATCTGTTTTTACCTGCAGGCACATGGTTGAAGAAGAAAACCGGCATCCCCTATTTTGTCGAGGTAAATGCCCCCCTCTCAAATGAACGCGCCACATACAGCGGGCTCCGGCTTCAGCGAATTGCCCGCTATTATGAACGTATGACGTTTCAAAATGCCGATAAACTTTTTCCTGTTTCGGGCGTGTTGGCGGACATAATTTGCTCCATGGGTGCGCCGCGGCAAAATATTATAGTGCTCCACAACGGAATAACGCCGGCAGAATATTCAACCGCCGATGGTTCAGCTGTAAGAGCCGAATTAGGACTTGAAGGGAAAATTGTTCTCGGGTTTATCGGCTTTATCCGAGAATGGCACCGCTTGGACAGAATTGTTCGCATTCTTACACATCACAGCACCAACCCTGACCTTCACCTTCTGGTCGTAGGAGAAGGCCCCGCGATAAGTGATTGTCTTGAACTTGCCGAGGGTTTGGATATTCAACACCGGGTTCACTATGTAGGATTTAAAGACCGTGCCGCCATTCCAGATCATCTGGCGGCAATGGACATTGCGCTGCAACCAGCAGTGACTGACTATGCCAGCCCTCTGAAAATATTTGAGTATTTAATCGCAGGTTTGGCGACAATCGCGCCAGATCAGCCAAATATACGAGAGATTTTGACCCATAAAGAAACCGGCCTGTTGTTCAACCCGGAGAACTTTGAAGAGGCGGAAAGAGCGATCGTCGAATTATCACAAAACCAAGCGTTACGTGACCGGATTGGAAAAGCCGGTCAGACGTTAATTGAGACACGAAAATACACTTGGGATAATAACGCTATAGAAATAGCATCACTTGCAAAAACTATGTCTGATCAACGCCGTGTTTAACTAAGCGCTTGTTATATAGGCTTTCAGCGCTTCCGCTTCCTGTTCGGTTTCCTGAATACGTTCCTTAACAACGTCTCCAATGGATATCATGCCTTTGAGAGCGCCCTTCTCAATAACTGGCACGTGACGAATACGCCTTTCGGTCATCATAACCATCAACTGTTGAACACTGTCATCAACACCGCATGTTATGACCGATTTAGTCATCAGGGAGGCAACCCCGTCATTCAAAACAGCTCCACCCCGAATAGCCAAACCACGAACAACGTCACGCTCCGAAATTATGCCGCATAACTTGCCAGCGCGCATAATCGGGATTGCACCAATTCGCCGTTCACCAAGCAGTTTAGCCACCTCCAGCACAGTAGAACTGTCCTCAAGGGCAATAATTTCACTGTCTTTGGATTCTAGAATTTTTCCGACATTCATTCAGCTTCTCCTGATTGGAGCCCAGCCGAAGTCCGACCGGACTTTCTTGCGCATTCATATAGTTACCATTTTGACAGTATGCACTTTTTACCCCGCGCGTGCAAAAGCAAACAATCTTATGTGCTGTAACGTTGATAAACTAAGGTGCGCAGCTATGTCACACCCGGGTTGGCGAATACATATGAAGGTGTTACTGCACCATTCTGATAGAGATAATTATGCAAATGAAAGCAGACTTGATGAAAAAAATACTAATCGTTGCCGTCTCGACCCTCGCTATTGGAGCAATCTGTTACTGGGGTTTAACCGTATTGGTCGCGACGCAGGGTGTAGAACTTTCAATTCACGGCAAAATTGCCATGGGCATTGGCGTTGTATTTACGTTCGCGATAGGCATTGGGTTAATGTCTCTGGTTTTTTATTCAAACAAACACGGGCATGATGAAACCGTGTATCACTCAACTGAGGAAGTTGACGACGACGAGGTCCACCATTAAGAAACAAGCCTCGTTTATAGGTTTTGATCGGAGCATAAGCAGTGAACGTTTCTGATTTTGAAGACTTTTGGGCTCTTGTTGTTGACGTTTGGACCAACGGTTTGTTCGGTGTTGATGTTGGTCAGCTCATTGTAGCACTATCCATTTTTGTGGCGTTAATGCTGGTGCGCAACGTGTTTACACGGCTTGTGCTGAGCCGTTTGGACAAGCTTGTATCAAAAACAGAAACTGCGATTGATGACAGTTTAGTTGAAGCGCTGCGCAATCCAATTCGGTTCATTCCCGTAGTGCTCGGCGTGTTTTTGGCGAGCACTTATCTCAGCCTATCGGAGGAATTACAGGTTTTGGCGACCAACGCGAATCGCAGCCTGATTGCTTACACCATCTTCTGGGCATTATACCGCGTTTCGGATCCAATTAGCGAAATATTAATGCAGGCCGCGCATCTCTTGACCACGTCCATGATTCAGTGGTTGTCCAAGGCCATAAAAGTTGCTTTTGCCTTGCTCGGCGCTGCAACAATACTTGAAATTTGGGGCATCGAAGTCGGTGCCATCATTGCCGGCCTCGGCCTTTTCGGGGTAGCCGTAGCGCTCGGCGCACAAGATCTGTTCAAAAACCTTATCGCAGGGCTGTTTGTAATCGGTGAGAGGCGGTTCCACCCAGGCGACTGGGTTTTGGTAAAGGGAATTGTTGAAGGAACGGTGGAAGAAATTGGTTTCAGAACGACCACTGTCAGGCGTTTTGACAAGGCGCCTGTTTATGTTCCCAATGCCCAGCTTTCGGACAATGCGGTGACAAATTTTTCACGTATGACATATCGTCGAATTAAATGGGTAATTGGCCTGGAGTATGGCTCAACTGCGGACCAATTGAATCAGATACGCGATTCAATAGAAGATTATATTTCCAAGAATGAGGATTTTGCCAAACCTGATGAAACGGCAACTTTCGTCCGAATTGACAGCTTTTCCGACAGCTCAATAGATATATTACTCTATTGTTTCACCAAAACAACTAACTGGCTGGAATGGCTTGCCATCAAAGAACAACTTTTGTTGGAAATTAAAACAATTGTTGAAACTGCGGGTGCCGGGTTTGCATTTCCAAGCAGAAGTTTATACCTAGAGGCGATTGGCGACGACCTTGACATAGCACCGTTACATTTTGCCGACAAAAAACAGGTTCCAGGAGCATCAAATGACTGATCGCCGCGTCACAATTAGAACCGTTCCGCAGCCAGCTGAATTAAACGTAAACGGCAATATTTTTGGAGGCTGGGTTTTGTCGCAAATGGATATTGCTGGCGCTACTGTTGCCAAAGCACGAGCAAATGGCTCGGTTGCAACCGTGGCGGTTGAAAGCATGAAATTCCACCTTCCTATCGAGGTTGGTGATGTCGTCAGTGTATACGCTGATATCGAAAAAGTTGGAAAAACTTCTATTACAGTTGCAATTGAAGTGTTTGCCGAGCGAGGCCCTAACGCGCAAGAACATAAGGTAACAGAGGGCCGCTACATTTTCGTTGCAGTAAACGAAGACGGTCGGCCTCGCCAAATAGGCGACTGATTGAGCCCCGTTCAACCCGGCGTTAAATCATGGTTTTTCGTCAGGGTTATTTGGCTCATCATGCTTTGGTGGCACCTCGCCCCCTACTTCGATACCTTTTCTATCCAGTTCTGCACTACAAAATTTCCCAATATTATCAAGAAACTGCCGCAGTTCCGGCGTTACCGAATTCCGTGTTATCTGCACTGACATATCCAAGTATTCTTGGAAATTAAGTTGTTTTTTAAATTCGCCGACCGTGCAATCGCATAGTGACTTATAGGCCAGCTCGCCAAACCTTGATACACATGGGGTCATACATCGTTGATGATCAAGAGCCAGATAGTCTTCTGGAATCTTGCTTTGCTGAGCCAGCGCCACTAACTGCAAGGGGGTAAACACCACCAACATCATCAAGGCCACAAACATGCGCCCTGCTCTTTGAAGCTTTGAATAATTCACAATAACTCCTCGCTCACAATTATTTGTTAGTTTGCCCCTCGACAAGTGCCAAACGCAACCACATATTCAGGCTAGCTGCTGTTCCGCTGAAAATGCGGGCAAATTCCAAGACTATACTTTCGAATATGAAGACCAAATAAGGAAATATCATGGCTGTTGCAACTTTTGGTGCTGGGTGCTTTTGGGGCGTAGAGGAGTTATTTCGTTCGCTTGAAGGCGTGTCGGAGACGACAGTCGGTTATATGGGTGGTCAAACTGATAATCCTACCTATCAAGAAGTGTGCACCGACACTAGCGGCCATGCCGAAGTTGTGCAGGTAACCTACGACCCAGAATCAGTTTCGTACGATGCGCTAGTGAAAATTTTCTTTGAAAATCACAACCCAACTCAACTAAACAGGCAAGGACCGGATTTCGGCAGTCAATATCGTTCTGTGATTTTTTATACTGATGAAGACCAAAAGAAAGTTGCGCAAAGACTGAAAACCGAACTGGATACGTCTGGAAAATTCAGTAAAGACATTGTGACTGCCATTGAACCAGCCACAGATTATTGGCCCGCAGAGGACTATCACCAACAATATTTGCTAAAACGCGGCCTTACGAGCTGCCGCATTTGATTTTTAGTTTGGCTTTTCGCTGCCTGCAAAATTGACTTATGCGGCTTGTTTTTTACCGTTACAGTTTTGGCAAATCCCATGCAACTCTAATGTCTGGCCCTTGATATGAAAAGACTGGGCTGCTGCAGCACTTAATACTGCCCTGCCAAGCGTGTCAGACGATACCTCTTCCACATTTTCGCAGACATCACAGATTAAAAACTGGCTAACATGATCGCTACCAGGGTGAGGGCAACCGATATAAGCATTAAGCGATTCTATCTTGTGAACCAAGCCCTCTTCCATAAGGAAATCCAGCGCCCGGTATACAGTTGGTGGCTTAGCCGATCCCCCCTGTGTAGCTAACTGATCGAGAAGGTCATAAGCTTTAACTGCCTTATGCCCCTGCCAAATCATTGTTAAAATGCGCCGCCTCAAATCAGTGAAGCGAGAGCCTCTTTCAGCGCAAATTTTCTCAGCTTCTTCTACTGCATTTTCAATACAAACTGCGTGATTATGTGAATGTGCCATGACAAATCCCCTGCGTTTTCGGTACCATATACCGAACCGCAGGGGGATTCTAGTAGCTTCCAACCTATTGCCCATTCTTATTTCAACTTGCCAGCCGTCCACAGACCGAAACTATCCGGCAGAGTTCAAACTCAAAGCATCATTCACACTCTTCTATAAAGTGCCTCTATTGCATCGCCGAAGTAAATTGCGACGTGTTTATCTTGTCCACAATTGCAGCGCTAAATTCAGTCATTGCATTGTCTTCTGCAAGGTCAGCAACAGTGTTCTGCGCCGCCAAACGTGTAGATGGGTCTATATTCTGAATCGCCGCAGCATAATTTGCAACAAACTCAATGTGTTCCGGATGATCCTCGAGGAATGCCTGTACCGCCAACACAACTTCCGGCTTGAAACCAATCTCGCCGATAGGAGTATATTCACCAAGGCTTAAAGACAGAACCGGTTTACGCATACGCCAACCGATTTTAGTTTTCCTGAACATTGTCTCATTTACGTGCAGGAGAGTAGGCAGACCGTAACCAACAGGCTCACCGTCTGTGCCGCCATATTCTGCAACAACACCTAATTGCCTCATATCCCAAGGTAATCCTGTTGCGCGCGTGTAAGTCCCCGTTTCAATGAAACCAGAAAGCGTCTTAATGCCAACGCTAAGTGCATAGTCCAATACACCAGTATACAACTCATAGAGCACTGGCTTACCGGTTGCACTTCGATAGATCGGGTCAGCTATAAAGTAACGGGACCATTCGTAATGCTCGATTCCAACGGGCTGCTGTTCAAAAACGCACGTGTCCTTAAAAATCGTATTTAGCTGTGTTTGAGCCGTCGTAGGGCATAAACGCACACCACCAATAATATGCATATCTGGGTCTAGTTTAAGGAAATAGGTCGTATTTTCGTTATCAAACTGGTCAATTTCAAATCCGTCGGGCTTGGCAAGCTTTTTCCAGCCACGGCCATCGACAAAAATTTCATGCCGTAATTGAAACATCTCTTCAAGTACGGAGAGGTATAAGTGTCTGTTAATCTTATTTATGACGTGAATCATCGGGCTTCTCCTAAAGTAGATTGGAAAAGCAGAATACCCTATTAATAAAAATAATTCTCTAGCAGTATTCCACCATGAGTACACGTAATGGTTTAGTGAAACAACCCATACCTGATCGCTTTTGCAACCGCACCGTACAAACTTCTCACTTCAAGCTTTTGTTTGATGTTGGCAGAATGACGGTTAATTGTATTGATACTAACGCCTGTGATTGTCGCGATATCACCCGGCGTTTTGTCCTCCGCCAAATATTTAATAATGGCCAATTCTGTTGGTGTGAGCCTATCGACTTTCGGGTGGGGGAGAACGCCCAGGCGGTCTGGCATCAACCTAGTTCCGTACTCACGCAGCAAAAGTTCCCGTGCTTGCCGATGTGCCTGAATTGAAATCGAATGCAAAATGCCGCGAATTTGAGGGTCTTGCTTAAAATTCCTACCGGCCATCGAAACCATAGCGAGCTCCTTTCGGGAAACTCTAAGGGGTATAACCAATCCCTCTTTGAGGTCAGAATCCCAAGCCTCTTCAAAAATTCTGGCTTGTGTTTTGGTCAGGTTTTTTTCCGAAATCAACTCCGACCAATAATAAGGCCGACCGTCGTCATTCAGCCCGTTTGAAAACTGCGTAACAGCGTCATCCATAAAAAAACCATTCCAAAGGTAATGGTTGACCCACTTTGTATCCCAGTTTCCAAAAATTGGCTTTCGATCAGACAGGCATTCAAGTCCATACATGTTTGTACAAATATAGTGGTGAATTCCATATTCGTTTAGGACAACTTGCAAAAGATCCTCTAGGTCACCAATGCTCTCGACCGTATTCACTTCATCTAGAAATTTTTTTACAGCGGTAAACATGATTAACTCGGGCTACTGAAACAAGATCACTTAAATTCTGTCGCACAATATTTTAAAACATTAGACTAAACATCAAACTTCTTCGCTTTTGATCAACCGACAAACCCTAAACGACTTCACTTAGATACACCTAACAATTCTAAAACCACGGCGCTTAGAGAATTAACCCCGGTTTTGATCGTTGGGGCAGGATCAGGCGCAAAAAAAGGCGAGTGTAAACTTGGAAGTGCGGCCCCTCCGTTGCCGGCAGCGGCCGCTTTATCTGCCTCAACCGCGCCGAGCCAAAATATCACGCTTGGAATTTTGTCGTCGGTCCGGCCAAAATACGCGAAGTCTTCTGCGCCCATAACTGGCGACAAAGATTTCACGTTTTCGTTGCCTAGAGCAACTTTCAAAGCTTCCTGTGCTCTATCTGTCAATACAGGATCATTATAGGTAGCAGGTGTTGCTTCACTGTAGGTCACTTCCGGCCACAATGTCTCCGGCAATCCCATTGATTGCGCCTGTGCGTGCGCAATTCTTTTGATACCGGAAAGTAAATTTTCTCTCACTTCATCGGTGTATGATCTAACCGTCAATTGCAGATGCGCATTATTGGAAATGATATTATGTTTGGTGCCTGAATGAATGGAACCAACAGTTACCACCCCCGACTCCAGGGGAGACGTTTCACGGGACACAAGAGTTTGCAGCGCCACCACAATATGTGATGCCAAAACAACAGGGTCTTTGGTTGTATGCGGGTATGCGCCGTGCCCGCCAATGCCTTTTATCGCAACATCAACGGAATCAACATTTGCAAGAGCGTAACCAGATGTCAGGCCTACCTGCCCTGCTGGCAGGCTTGCGCTTGTATGCAGGGCTATATTGAAATCAGGTTTGGGGAACTTTTCAAACAAACCTTCCGCAATCATAGCTTTCGCGCCGCCAACTCGTTCTTCGGCGGGCTGTCCTATCAGAACGACCGTCCCAGACCATGTGTTTCGTTCTGCAGATAATTTACGAGCAAGACCAACTAACGATGTCATATGAATATCATGCGCGCATGCGTGCATCACCGGCACGGTTTTACCTGCATCATTCAGGCCCGTTGCTTTGCTCGCATAAGCCAATCCAGTTTGCTCCTGAACCGGCAACCCGTCCATGTCAGCACGCACTAAAACCGCAGGGCCATCGCCGTTTTCCATGACAGCTACGACACCGTATCCTCCAACGTTTTCAGTGACCGTGTAGCCAACCGAGCTTAACTCTGCGGCAATACGTTTCGAAGTTTGCTCCTCCTGAAACGAAAGTTCTGGGTTCTGGTGCAGGTGCAGATAAAGCTCCTGAAGATATGAAGCTTCGTCTTGATCCTGGGCAACCAAGCTGCCTGCAGGCAAAGCAAGCGTAAGGCACATCATGCCTGTTCTTAGCCATCTATTCGAAGCTTGAGTGCTTTTCACTATTGCATGCCTTTTCATAATTTTCGTCCCTGACTAATTCTTCAATAACTATCTTAACGTTAGATAATGCCGCTGCCCTTAGGCGCAATGGTTACGTGGCGATGAGTTGAAACCGACAAAATTAGACCGTAAGCCACCATCCATGTAAGCATCGCAGACCCGCCGTAAGAAATCAGCGGAAGTGGCACACCGACGACAGGCAAAAGCCCCATAACCATGCCAACATTAATCATGACATACAAAAACAGTGAAACAGCGAGCCCAGACGCCAACAGGCGGCCGAACTGATTGCGACAACCAATACCCATGATCAGACCGTAACAGAGTACAATCCCATACAGCAGCAAAATTGCTGCGGCTCCCATAAGGCCAAATTCTTCTACAAGCACCGTGAAAATAAAATCTGTTTTCATTTCTGGCAAAAAATTCAAATGACTTTGAGTACCCTCCAAAAATCCTTTTCCTGTCATTCCGCCAGACCCAAGCGCGATTTTTGATTGAGTTATTTGGTACCCGGCGCCGAGGGGGTCAGATTCTGGATTCATAAAAGTCAGAATTCGGTCTTTTTGATAGGGCCGAAGAAATTGCCATGCTACTGGTATAGCTGAAGTGATTGCCACACCGGCCACAACAAACAGCCACGCGGGTACTCCCGCAAGAAACATCACCGCAACGCCGCCAACAACAATCATCAGTGCCGTCCCAAGATCAGGCTGACGAACCACTAATGCAAAGGGTATTAATAAAAGCAACAACGGAATGACAAGTGATCGAAGGCTTCGAGCTTGAAAGTAATTGCGCCCGTGAAAATACCTAGCAAGTGCCATTACTGTCGCTATTTTAACGAGTTCAGATGGTTGCAATCGCATGAACCCTATGTCCAGCCACCGCTGTCCGCCCATTCCAGTATCACCCACCAACTCCACAGCAAACAAAAGCAGTATGCCTAGAAACCAGGCAGGATATGCAATCGCCATCCAGTAGCGAATATCAATAACTGCAATCACAAGCATCAAAAGCAAAGCAACGCCAAACCGCAGCATTTGCCGACTAGCCCAGGGATCCCACGTACCATCAGCAACAGAATACAGCATGGCAAAGCCGGCAACCGCGAGAAGCACATTCGCAAGAACAATTCCCCAATTGAGCCCCACAATCCTCTGTAAAATAGACTTCTCGACCCGGCGCGGCCCAAACATTCTGGCGTTGCCCATTATACTTGCCCCTCGAGATCAGGGTTGGCTGGGGTCTTAGATAATGCAAAGTCCATAATCTTACGTGCCAAGGGGGCTGCCACGCTTGATCCTCCGCCGCCATGCTGCACAATCACTGAAACCGCAATTTCAGGGGCTGTAGCAGGTGCATATCCCACGAACAGAGCATGGTCGCGCGATTTCCAGGGCAATTCTGAATTCTCAAGTACACCACCATCAGTAGCGCGTTCGGCTAGCGTTATACGACGCACTTGAGCCGTTCCAGTTTTCCCAGCCAACGCTACCGCTGACTTTTTTCGGGCGTAATCATGAGCCGTGCCGCCTGGCTCCATAACCATCGCCATCGTTCGTTGAATCGTTTCCAGATGAAATGGGTTCACATCAAGCGTCGGGAATAGTGCTTTCGGCGCCAGCTCGTCCTTCACCAACCGAGGAAAAACTTCCATTCCACTAGCCATGCGAGCTGTCATTACAGCCAATTGTAACGGCGTGGCGAGCATCGCGCCCTGCCCGATAGCTACGTTAAGTGTTTCACCCAGCTGCCAAGATTGCTGTTGATAAATTCGTTTCCACTCTCTGGTGGGAACTAAGCCCGCTTTTTCGCCGTCAATACCAATGTCAAATGTTGTGCCCATGCCAAATCGCCTGGCCATGTCTGCGATCAAATCAATGTCGAGTTTTTCTGCAATTTTGTAAAAATAAACATCGCAACTGTTAGCGACCGCCTGCATCAAATCCATTGTTCCATGGCCGCGGTTTTGCCAGCAATGAAAAGTGTGGTTGCCGAGACGATGTCTGCCGTTGCAAAAAAATGTGGTTTCTGGGGAAATTAGGCCCTGCTCCAGAGCTGCCAACGCCACAATCATTTTTATTGTAGAGCCCGGCGGATATTGACCGGACACACTTTTGTTCAGAAGAGGGCTGCGCGGGTCTTTCAATAACGACTGCCAATTCGCATTACTAATGCCCCTGGTGAACTCATTGGGATCAAAGCCTGGGGAGGATGCAATGGCGAGCACGTCGCCGCTGGCAACGTCAAGCACCACTGCCCCTGCAGCTTCTTCTCCCAGCTGTTCCATAACAAAGCGCTGAAGTGATATATCCAATGTCAAATGCAGATCATCGCCTCGCTCGGCCTCTTCACGGGGGGGCAATTCCCTAATCTCTCGCCCAACGGCATTAACTTCGACACGCCGGGTTCCAGACGCTCCCCTAAGAAACGGTTCGTACCTGCGCTCCAGGCCCTGCCGTCCTACTTTAAATCCCGGCAACTGATAAAGCGGGCTTTTCGCCACATCATCATCGTCTGGGCTTGCCATATAGCCGATCAGGTGCGCTATGGAATTACCCCCGGGGTATAGTCGGCTCAAGCCAGCGTCTGTTAGCACTCCCGGCAACCTTGGGATTTCAACATTCAAACGACTGAAAGTCTGCCAATCTAGTCCCTGTGCCAACGTCACCGGCACAAATTTGCGTTGACGCTTAATTCTACGTTCAATGCGCGCCATCCGCCGATCGTCTATTTCAATAATCTGCTGTATTTTTTTTAAGGTCGGCCGCAACTGATCAGTTTGCTCCGGCACCAACAAAACACGAAGGTCTTGTGTGTTCGTTGCCAATTTTTCGCCGTTTCGGTCAAAAATTTCACCTCGTTCCGGCGCAATTAACCGGATAGAAATTCGATTTTTATCCGCTCTCAATCTATATTTTTCGCCGTTAACCACCGACAAATAATATAATCGAACACCAAGAGCTGCGAGCACCAAGCCTTGGAAACCGGCAAGCAACAGCGCCCGCCGCGAAAAAGTTTGATATCGTAAGCCCTCTCTTGCCATCTGAACCCTACAACATTAATCGGCGCAGGCGGCCAAGAACAAAGGCAACCGGCGCATAAAAGAATGATGTCACAAGCCATTGAAAAAAGACAGTATTCACAGGCAGCATCCGCCCTTCAACAACGGACATGATCGCCCAGGACAGCGCAAGAAGTGAAAAAGCCATCAACGTAAACACAACCCAGTGAACACCTCTGTTTTTGCCGCGGTAATGCTTCAATTGGCTCAGCACAAACAGCCTGGTTAGCAACAACATTGTGACGTTGATACCCAATGGCACACCAACCCAAAGATCTAAAAACAGGCCTAACAAAAAACAGGCGCCGTAGGGCATCAAAAGTGGCCGCGAAGATAACCAATAGAAACAGGAAATCATAACAAGATGAGGCATAGCATAACCGGCAACACCGCTGCCTAGCGGCAGCAACATGATCATAGCCAACAGGAAACTCACCCCAATTGGCAAAAAGCCGGCAATACCCAGTGCACCTGCACCTGTTCGACCCCCCGCCATTATTGCGGCCTTCCCGTTGCATCAGCTTCGGCTGTCGGTTGTTTCACATCTGGAGGCAGGGGTTGATAATCCATCACCCTAACAAAATCCAGCGCGTCAAGCGCACTTAGCGGCCTAACGGATATTACATCGTCGTCAGTAGATATTATTTGGCCTACTGGTACGCCAGGCGGAAACAGGCCGCCGTGCCCAGAAGTAATTATTCGGTCCCCTACCTGGACATCACCGTTCGCTGCCAGAAAGCGAAGATGCATGTAAGGCTCATTCAACCCTACGGCAATGGCCACATCGCTGGTTCTCTCCAAACGCACAGGCACTCTGCTATTCAAATCGGTAATTAATAAAACACGCGTCGTCCAGTAACCAACTTCAATGGTCCGCCCCACAAGGCCCAGTTCATCAACCACCGGCAGGTTAGGTGCAACATTGTCACCAGAGCCCGCATTGATAAGAACGCTTCTCTCAAATGCGCCGCCGCCAAAGCCAATAACATGCGCCGTTGCTACTGGAGGCACTTCCCGTTGTGGCACTTTGAGAATCTGGCGCAATTGCTCATTTTCTTGAATCAGGCGCTGAGCTGCTTCCCGCCATTGTCGCAGCTTGCCGTTTTCGTCTCTCAGTGTCTGGTTCTCCAGATATATATCCGAGACCCCTGCAAAACGCTCCATACCGGATTGAACAGCACTTATAGGCCCTTTAAAGACAGTAAGAACGGGGGCTACCGCATCGTTTGCATAGCCTCTTAGCTGGCGGGGAAAACCTGGACCAAATATTTCAAGCGCCAACAGCGCCAACGCCAATGACATGTACAACCAAAAGGCATCGCGCCCGCGACCGGCCCGCCGAAGACGAGTGGATTGACCAGTTGTCTGCAAAGTCGGGTTCAGCCTAACGCCTCCCTATGTTTGGCGGTTACAACAAATTGGGTGCTAACACCGCTCTAGTAACTTTCGGTTAAAACAAGCCGCAACGATTCGTCTTCAAGAGCCCGCCCAGTACCAAGGGCAACGCATGTGAGCGGCTCTTCCGCTATAGTCACCGGTAAACCTGTCGCTCGCCTAATCACAGTGTCCATGTCTTGTAACAAAGCGCCGCCGCCAGTGAGCACAACGCCCAAATCAACAATATCTGCAGCCAATTCAGGTGCGGTTTGTTCGAGAGCCACCTTCACACCCTCAACAATCGCGCTTACAGGTTCGGAAAGTGCTTCAGCGACCTGAAGCTGGTTAATTTCCAACTCTTTCGGCACGCCGTTCATCAGGTCCCTGCCCTTGATGGTCATTGTTTTACCAACGCCGTCTTCCGGGATTAGAGCTGTTCCAATTTCTTTCTTGATCCGCTCCGCTGTTGCTTCTCCAACCAATAAATTGTGGTTACGGCGAATATAGGCGATCAATCCTTCATCCATTTTATCCCCGCCAACGCGCACAGATGTAGCAAATACGATGCCGCACAGTGAAAGCACAGCAACTTCTGTAGTGCCACCGCCAATATCAACAACCATCGAACCCTGAGGCTCAGTAACCGGCAACCCTGCACCAATCGCAGCGGCCATCGGCTCATCAATCAAATAGACTTTGCGCGCACCGGCTTGCTCGGCTGATTCCTGAATTGCTTTTCGTTCTACCGCTGTTGAACCAGATGGCACGCAAACCACAACCTGAGGGCTGGCAAACGACCGATTGTGCACTTTTTGAATGAAGTGCTTGATCATTTTTTCAGCTACGTGAAAATCAGCGATAACACCATCACGAAGCGGTCTAATTGCCTGAATACCGTGCGGGGTGCGGCCCAGCATCAATTTTGCCTCATCGCCAACGGCAATAACGCGGTCACGTCCTTGTTCACTCTTAATTGCTACGACAGATGGTTCGTTAAGAACAATCCCGCGACCTTTAACATAAACAAGAGTATTGGCCGTTCCTAAATCGATGGCCATATCCGAGGAAAACATCCCGAGCAGCTTGGAAAGCATTTAGCGCCTCATACCTATTGAAAACCTATTGCCTCATCACGAGACCAAAGCTGGTTATGCGCCACTTAGAACCCTGATACAAGCCTGTAGGCCGCTCAAAAGGCCTTGAATTCACTTTTTTTGTCACTTTATCCGAAAAAACGCTAAATCAGGCAACTTCAAGGCAAAAAGATGCCTGATTTTAGCTAAAATTAAAGATTTATGCCTATGGCTTCATTGGGCCTAGCGGCTGCTTTTCTCGCTTCACCAGAAGCTTATTTGCTGCTGCAACATATGCACGGGCAGCCGCGGTAACTGTATCCTCCTGCGCACCCTGCCCGTTTACAGTGCGACCATCCTCTTCTAGCCGCACTGTGCATTCGGCCTGTGCGTCCGTGCCTTGAGTGATAGCGTGAATTTGAAACAGCACCAGCTTTGGTGAAAAGCCTACCAGCTGTTTAATTGCATTGAATGCGGCATCCATAGGTCCCGATCCATAAACCAACGTCTTATGCTCTTCTTCATCGATGGTCATGGTAAGGTCCGCCACTGACGTGCCATCCGAGGATGTATGAGTATTTAGCGAAATAACCTGCAATCGATTTGACGCAGTCGCCACTTCATCGTCAACAAGTGCGATTATGTCTTCGTCGTATATGGTTTTCTTGCGATCCGCGAGCTCCTTGAACCGCCTGAAACAATCCTGGAATGCATTGTCCCCCAACTCGTAACCAAGCTCTTTCAGTTTATCAGCAAAGGCTGCGCGACCAGACAGCTTACCCATCACAAGGGTCGTTTTCGTTACGCCTACAGATTCGGGCGTCATAATTTCGTATGTTTCTGCGGCCTTGAGCATACCGTCTTGATGAATACCTGATTCGTGCGCAAAGGCATTTGCCCCAACAATGGCTTTGTTATTCTGAACATTAAAGCCTGTAACCGTTGAAACCAGCTTACTGGCCCGTAAAATCTCGGTCGTAACTATGTTGGTGGAGAAAGGCATGGCATCGGCCCGGGTTCGAAGTGCCATAACCACTTCTTCCATGGCAGCATTTCCAGCGCGTTCCCCAATTCCGTTAATTGTACATTCGATTTGGCGTGCTCCGCCCATCACACCGCTGAGTGAGTTTGCAACTGCTAAACCCAAATCATTGTGGCAATGGGTGGAAAAAATAGCTTTGTCTGCGTTTGCCACATTCCTGATTACATCCCTGAACATCTGCCCGTATTCATCTGGCGTCGCATAGCCCACCGTATCAGGCAGGTTGATCGTCGTCGCTCCAGCTTTGATGGCGATATCAACAGCACGGCAAAGAAAGTCCATATCTGTACGGGTTGCATCTTCCGCACTCCATTCAACGTCACCGACGGAATTACGCGCCCTGCTAACCGATTGGTGGATAGCGTCAATAACTGCGTCGGGCTCCATTTGTAATTTAACTTTCATATGCAGTGGGCTTGTTGCAATAAAAGTATGAATTCTACCATTTACCGCTGGCTTGATTGCCTCTGCGGCCCGGTCAATATCGCCTAGTGCCGCCCTGGCGAGCGAGCAAACAGTTGAGCTTTTGACTTGCTTCGCAATTTTGTTGACGCACTCAAAATCGCCGTTTGAAGCGATGGCAAAACCTGCTTCAATAATATCAACTCCCATTGTGTCCAACTGTTCGGCAATGCGCAGCTTTTCTTCCAAAGTCATTGAGGCTCCCGGCGACTGTTCGCCGTCTCGTAAAGTCGTATCGAATATCCGCACACGATTTTCATCACGGTGTGACATTGTAAATTCCAATATTTTCTGATGTATTTTTGAACTTAATTTCAGGCTGGCCCCTCAAGCACCGAAACGTTCAAGATCGTTTCTGCCGCTGTGCTTAAGGGCCGATTAGTCGGCCAGCGTCCAATAGTAATAGTGAAAGTAAAAGCCCGATCGCCGCGAGAGTTATGGCACGTGCATACTCTTGCCTTTGCTGAACAATCGCAGCAACGGTTGTCGTTTTAGATTTATGGCGGCGTAAATGGTTCATTTAGTAAGCGATGCTTTCAAATAATGTCACAAGAGAGTTTCCAGGTCACTATATTAACAAGTTAGCCTACATGGAAGTGAAATATTATTTCAAAAAATATTATAAAAAAGGCGGCTTTAGAAGCAAGCCGCCTTTCAAGTCCCGCGACTTAACGCGAAGAGCTTTCTAGTTCTTGTCCTTGTCGACCAGCTTGCCCTCTTGCATCCAGGGCATCATACCGCGCAGCTTAGAGCCCACATCCTCAATCGGATGGCGTTGCGCCAAACCACGGTGTGCTTTCAGTTCGGGGTTTCCAGCAGCATTATCCAACATAAAGTCTTTCACAAAGCGACCTTGCTGGATATCCTCAAGCACACGCTTCATTTCGGCTTTAGTCTCAGATGTAATTATCCGCGGTCCGGTTTTATAGTCACCGTACTCAGCTGTATTGGAAATTGAGTAGCGCATATTGGCAATGCCCCCCTCGTAAATCAAATCTACGATCAATTTCACTTCATGCAAACACTCGAAGTAAGCCATTTCAGGCGCATACCCTGCTTCGGTAAGAGTTTCAAATCCGGCCTTAATCAATTCTGATACGCCGCCACATAAAACAGCCTGTTCACCAAACAAGTCAGTTTCGCATTCTTCGCGGAAATTTGTTTCAATAATACCCGAACGACCACCACCAATAGCTGATGCATAGGAAAGGCAAAGATCATGCGCTTTGCCCGAAGCGTCTTGATGCACAGCAATCAAACAAGGCACCCCTTTACCCGCCGCATACTGGCTGCGCACTGTATGGCCTGGCCCCTTAGGGGCAACCATAATCACGTCCAGGTCCGCACGCGGCTCAATTAGCCCGAAATGAATATTCAGGCCGTGTGCAAACATTAAGGCTGCGCCTTCTTTCATGTTTGCGACCAATTCGTCTGCATAAAGCGCGGCTTGTAGCTCATCTGGTGCCAAAATCATCACCATGTCGGAAATGGCGGCTGCTTCAGATGCCGTCATTGTTTCAAAACCAGCTGCTTCTGCTTTCTTGCGGGTAGAAGACCCTTCGCGCAGTGCTACAATCACTCGCTTAACGCCACTATCCCGTAGGTTCCCTGCATGGGCATGGCCCTGGCTGCCGTAACCTACCACCGCTACAGTTTTGTCTTTCACCAAATTTACATCGGCATCACTATCAAAATATACACGCATGTTTAACAATCCCTATGGTTCGGGGCGTGCGGCGCCCCATTTCGTAAAAAATACTTTCTAAAGTCCCTTATCGCCGCGCGACAGAGCAACAGCCCCGGTTCGCGCAACTTCAACCAATCCAAGCTCTCTCATCAGATCAACAAACGCATCCAATTTGTCAGCAGACCCCGTTAGTTCAAATACAAAACTTGTGCGGGTTGAATCCACTACGCTTGCGCGAAATGCATCGGCCAGGCGCAGCGCCTCTACGCGTTTATCGCCCTCGCCAGTCACTTTCACCAGCGCAAGGTCTCGCAGTACGTGCGGACCCTCAATGGTCAAATCGGCCACTTTCTGAACCGGCACCAACCTGTCTAGTTGCGCTTTAATTTGTTCAATCACCATCCGCGTGCCACTGGTAACAATTGTTATCCGCGACCGACTATCTGATTTATTGACAGCGGCCACCGTCAGGCTTTCGATGTTGTAGCCGCGACCGGAAAACAGGCCGATAACACGCGCCAGAACGCCTGCCTCATTGTCAACAATCACACTGATTGTGTGCGATGCTATTGTGCCTTTTTCTTTCATTGCAATGATGTCCGTTTTAAATGAAATGCGATTTCAGGTTATACTACAGCAAGCGCGTCAGCATCTGTTGGTTTGGAAATACCGTCACCGTTCAGCATCATTTCATTATGCGCAGCCCCAGCGGGAACCATAGGAAAACAATTTTCCAGTTTGGCAACTCGGCAATCAACAATCACAGGGCCGTCCGTTGCGATCATTTCCTTAATCACATCATCCAGCTCGGCAGGGTCTTCAACTTTAAGGCCCTTTATTCCGTATGCGGCGCCGAGCACTTCAAAGTCTGGCAGCGAGTCCGAATAACTTTCCGAATGACGCCCTTCATAGCTTAAGTCCTGCCACTGTCGCACCATTCCCATAAATTCATTGTTCAAAATGAATATTTTCACGGGCAAATTATACTGGCTGATAGTCCCCAATTCCTGAATATTCATCTGGATTGACGCCTCACCTGCAACATCAATACAAAGCCGATCCGGAAAGGCTATTTGCGCGCCTATTGCGGCGGGAAGTCCGTATCCCATTGTACCAAGTCCGCCGGATGTCAGCCAACGATTGGGCCCCTCGAAGCCAATATATTGTGCTGCCCACATCTGATGTTGTCCAACCTCTGTTGAGACAATAGGGTCGTGATCTTTGGTAAGTGCCTGCAGGCGTTCCAAAGCTTTTTGAGGCATGATTACAGCGTCACTGTCCGTGTATGACAGGCATTTCTTCGCCCGCCAGCTATCAATTTGATGCCACCAGTCATCCAACAGCGGCTGGTTCTCCGAATAACCCTCTTCTTGCCAAATCTCGATCATTCGCTTGATAACGCGGCCCGCGTCACCGACAATAGGAATATCTACCGCAACGTTTTTGTTAATTGATGACAGGTCGATATCTACATGAATTTTTGTCGAACCGGGCGAGAAGGCATCAATCCGACCAGTAACTCGGTCATCAAACCGGGCCCCTAGCGCCACCATTACATCGCAGTCATGCATGGCGTGATTGGCTTCCCATGTGCCGTGCATGCCAAGCATACCAAGGAACTGCTTATGGCTTGCAGGATAACAGCCCAGCCCCATTAGCGTGCTGGTAACCGGAAAACCAGTCACTTCTGCCAGTTCATGCAACAAGGTTGATGCTTCTGGCCCCGAATTAATTATCCCTCCCCCCGTATAAAGGATTGGTCGCGAGGCATGCGCCATAGCACGTACCGCGCTTCGGATTGCCTCGTCATCACCGTCAATTTGGGGGCGGTATGTGCGGTGTTCCACATGGCCTGCATGCCGGTACTCGGCTGCTTCCACCTGAACATCTTTGGGCATATCTATAACAACAGGCCCGGGCCGGCCATTGGTTGCCACATAGAATGCCTCGTGCAATATCGTCGGAATGTCCCCAGTTTCCTTAACCAAATAATTGTGCTTGGTGCAGGGCCGGGTGATGCCAACTGTATCAGCTTCCTGAAACGCATCATTGCCTATTAGATGGCGCGCAACCTGCCCGGTTATACAAATCATTGGTATCGAATCGAGCATTGCGTCAGTTAAACCGGTTACCGCATTTGTGGCGCCGGGACCAGACGTCACGAGGACAACTCCCGGTTTACCGGTAGAGCGGGCATAGCCTTCCGCGGCGTGCGTCGCAGCCTGCTCGTGCCGAACGAGAATGTGTTTGATTTTGTCCTGCTTGAAAATTTCGTCATAGATCGGAAGCACCGCACCGCCAGGATAACCAAAGACGACTTCAACACCCAGGTCCGTCAATGTTTTGAGGATCATCTGAGCACCGCTCATTTTAGGTGCGGTTCCCGGCGTTGTGCGCGTTATCGCCATTGGTGCAGTCATCAGTACTTACTCACGTTCTTTTTTAAAATCTGCCGATGAAATAGGCCAAAACAAAGCCAATGCCAAAGGTTTACTCTCCAGCCACGAAAGAATTTGTTTAAGGCAGTAAAACTGTTTTCACAGTCCCTATCCTAACCGCCGTTAACTACAGACGCCCACCCCATAATAATTGGGGGCGCTCCAAGAGCGCCCCCGGGGTGGGTCTCGTCACAGTTAAGGTCCGCTTTGGGCTATCAGACCTCAGACGACGTCGCAGGCTGGCGTGACATCGTCGAATCCCGTTTTATTGTACGATAATTACTCAGTCAACCGAATTTTTGATTATTTTAGTAACATATTTATCAATTTAGCTTTCCATTTATTGCGCAAAATGGTTGTCCCAATGAGAAAACTGGTTCCTGAGCCAGGTTAATTGGCGCTTAGCAAACCTGCGGGTCTGCATTTTTGCTTCTTCAGAAGCCTCTTCCAGGCCCATATCACCGCGAAGATACGCTAAAAGTGATGGCACCCCCAGCGCGCGCATGATTGGCAAATCTGTGGATAACTTTCTACTAGCTAAGGCTTCTACTTCATCAACCGCGCCAGCCTGTATCATTAAGTCAAACCGTTTGTCACAGCGGTTATATAATTCCGCCCGTTCGGGAATGATTACATGCTTGTCAATGTACCCTGCCCTGTCTAATTCCATCATTGGGCCCGGTTCTGTATTTTTATGCCACTCGCTTAATGGCACGCCAGTTGCCCGAAAAACTTCAACGGCTCTTGATATGCGCTGACTATCACCAAGCGCTAGCCTCTCAGCCGTAACAGGGTCGGCCCTCAGTAATTGAGTATGCAATGCTGCACTGCCATGTTCGGCACATTCCTCTCGAACGGCTGCTCTGATTTCACCTGGTATTTCGGGAATTTTTGCGATTCCATCCAGTAAAACCTTAAAATACATGCCGGTTCCGCCGACTAAAATGGGCAATTTATCATTCGCCCATGCCGATTCTATTTCTATCGTGGCAGCGTCAGCCCAAAAAGCCGCAGAGCAAACCTCTGACCCATCTAAAAACTCATAAAGCCTGTGAAGCGCACGGTCCTGCTCTGCCTTTGACGGACATGCCGTTAGCACAGGTAGATCACGGTATACCTGCATGCTATCAGCATTAATAATTACACCGCCTCGGCGCTCGGCGACTTCAAGCGCGAATGCTGACTTGCCGCTCGCGGTTGGACCTGCAATAAAAAGGGCACGTTTCAAATCGTAAACTCATTCATGTTTTTTCAGTATCGGATTAGTTCAATGGATATCGTTTTGACCCTTGTCGTCAACCCCGGGCAGACCAACGCATTAGAAAAAGCAGTAGTAAGCCTTCCAGATGACATTGGACGAAAGAAGCTAGAGATTCAAACTCTCTCACCTGGTCGCGCTGTTGACATTCACTTTACCGAACACTCGTTGGGCGCTGTCAAAAGCAGTATAACAGACGCTCTGGCACCCCTAACAGAGGTTGACTGGTGCCTGCAGGAAGATGAGCCATCCCGGCGAAAGTCTATGCTGATTGCCGACATGGATTCGACGATGATAACTGTCGAATGTATTGACGAACTCGCCGATTTTGTTGGCGCAAAAGAAAAAGTATCCGCAATTACCGAAGCTGCTATGCGCGGCGACCTTAACTTTGAAGCCGCGCTTCGCGAGCGGGTGGCTTTACTTAAGGGATTGCCCACCAGCGAATTAGAGGCCTGCTACAATGACCGCGTAAAAATTATGCCCGGTGCATGCACTTTGGTTAAAACCATGACCAATAATGGACATTTCGCTGCATTGGTTTCTGGCGGCTTCACTTTTTTCACCGAAAAAGTGTCGCGGCACATCGGATTTCAAGAAAATCGCGCCAATATTCTGGAACTTGAAGACGGTAAGCTAACCGGCACCGTCAAAGAACCAATTTGTGGAGCAGAGGCAAAGCTGACAGCACTAAATGAATATTGTCGTCAACAGTCACTGGAACCAAATCTGGTCCTCGCTGTTGGAGACGGTGCCAACGACATTCCGATGATACAGGCGGCTGGGCTAGGTGTCGCGTACCACGCCAAACCTAAAACATCGGCTGCCGCGCACGCCGCAATCAACAACGGCGATTTGACAACACTGTTATTTTATCAAGGCTATAAAGAAGCTGAATTCGCCGGGGTATAAACTGTCACAAAAAAGGGTCGCCAAAGCGACCCTTTAATCGTTGTATTCATATTTTCTCAGACGACCTAGTCTTCAGTGGTCAATCTCAGCGGAACGTGAACTGTATTCCCGCGCAGGTTAACCAGAATAAGTGCCCGATCGCGGCCAGCGTCAATCGCTTCATCGAACAGGTCAACTACCTCGCTCGCGCTTTCAACACGTTGCTGATTAACTCGAACGATCACTGCACCTGCGCGGATGCCAGCACGATAAGCTGCACTGCGACGAGAGACACGAAGCACCGCAACACCTTCAACATCAGCATCCAAATCATAGCGCTGACGGAAACTGTCATTCAACGGAGCCAGTTCCATTCCTTCGACCAATTCGCGACCTGAGCGATCACGTGGACGCTCGCTTTCGTCCTCCTCGCCTTCTTCCGGAGTCATAAGTGAAAGCTCATCAGGCAATGCACCTGTGCGTACTGAAACTGTCATAGTTTCACCATTTCTGACAATCACAACGTCAACAGCTTTATCAATCGGTGTGCGCTTGACCAAATTGCTGAGTGTGTTGGAATCGATAACCTCTTTACTGTCCCAGGAAACGATAATATCGCCTTCCTGCAGTTGGGCAATCTGAGCTGGGCTATCAGGTTCAACACGCGTTATCATCGCGCCCTCATCGATATCCAAACCGAGGGTTTCCGCAATTTCATCAGTCAATGGCTGAATACCCACACCGAGCCAACCGCGACGTACCTTGCCGTGCTCTTGCAATTGTTCAACAATGTTTTTTGCGTGATTAGAAGGGATGGAAAATCCAATGCCAACGTTGCCGCCGGAAGGTGAAACAATCGCCGTATTAACCCCGATCACTTCACCCTTCATGTTAAACAGTGGGCCACCGGAATTACCCCGGTTTATCGAAGCATCGGTCTGAATGAACTCAACATCATTGGTCGCGCCAAGGCTGCGGTTACGAGCAGAAATAATGCCTGCAGTTACCGTCCCATTTTGGCCAAATGGGTTACCGATGGCCATCACCCAATCACCAATGCGGCTGGCTTCGTCGTCGCCCCACTTTACAGAGGGGAAGTCATCACCATTTTCGTGGTTTATTTGCAAAACCGCAATGTCAGACAAAGCATCACGACCGATTAAAGTGGCGGTATAATCGTCGCGGTTTGGAAATGAGACAGTAATTTCATCAGCACCTTCAACCACATGGTTATTTGTAATGACGATACCTGATTTGTCGATAACAAACCCAGAACCAAGGGAGCGCGCCTGCCGGGGCTCCTCTTGTTCCTGTTCAAAGCGATCACGGAACTGATCCCAAAATTCTTCAAATGGCATCCCTTCCGGAATTTGCGGTACGCGGCGGTTGCCTCGCCCGCGTCCTCGAACGGTTTGCACTGTAGAGATATTCACTACTGCCGGCGATAAATCCTCTACCAAATCAGCAAATGTCTGGGGGCGATCATCTGCATCCGCGGCAGGGGCTGCAATAAATGCCAGGGCTGCGATCAAAAGCGTAAAAAGCAGTGCCTGTACAGGCCATACTTTGGCTCGCTGGTCTATTGTTTTTGTCAAGTAAGTGCGCAAAGCACCTCTCCTTATTTTATTAACTCGTTACTCTATCTAGTACAGGAACATCTTTTTATACATTACATGCCCCGTACGAGCCATACAATGGCTACACCAATCGCAGCCATGGTCAAGCCCATCCCCCGTAGCTTTGCGGCGGGTTGTTCAAGCATTGCGATAAGCAGCGCTTTCATTCCCGACGGTAAAAGCGCATAGGCCACGCCTTCAATAAAAAGGGCGAGGCCTATGCCAATTATTAAAAGTGACCAGTCCACGTCAAACGCTCAAACTGGTATCAACATATCTATTTGTTTTTCCCACCATTGGAATTCACAAATAATTTGAAAAACTCACTATCCGGTGAAAGCACAAGGCGAGTGTCATCTTTGCCCAGCGCCAAACGGTATGCTTGCATGGTACGGTAAAATTCGAAAAAATCTTCGTCTTTACCGAACGCTTCTGCAAAAATTTTAGTTGCAGCACCGTCCGCTTCACCGCGAATAATCTGAGACTGCTTCTCCGCTTCAGCGACAAGAACTGCCACCTGACGGTCTGCATCCGCACGAATTTTCACAGCATCACGGTTACCTTCAGCTCGCTTCTCCGCAGCTTCCTGCTGACGTTCGGTTTCCATCCGCTGGAAAATTGCCGTGCTATTTTGCGGCGGCAAGTCAACACGCTTCAGACGCACATCAATTACCTCAAGTCCAATGGTAGCGGCTTGCTGATTTGTAATACGACTAATTTCAGCCATGAGGCTTGCGCGTTCCCCGGAAACAATATTATTCATTTCCACCTTACCGAGAACGTTACGAACTGTGGTGTCCATAATCTTGTCTAAAAGGTCGTTGGCAATGACATCATTGGCTGCAGCCTGATAACGCTTCAACGGGTCCACAATTCGGTATCGAGCGAAACTGTCAACAACAATACGCCGCTGATCGCTGGCCAAAACCTCTTGTGGGCGCCGATCAAGGCTCAGGATACGCTTGTCGAGATATATCACTTGCTCAACAATTGGCAGTTTGAAATGCAGCCCTGGGTTAGGGATCGTGCGCTTGGGTTCACCAAATTGAACAACAAGGGCCTGTTCGCGCTCATCAACTGTATAAATACTGTCTGAACCAACAAACAAGATAACTAGAAGAACAACAATTCCAAAGATTGATTTACCACTCATGATTATTGTCCCCCGTCTTTGGGTTTATTAAGCTCATTGAGCGGCAGGTATGGAACAACACCGGAACCACCTTCGCTATCCAAAATTATTTTATCCATTCCGGCTAAAATTTGTTCCATCGTTTCAAGATAAATCCGCTTTTTTGTTACGTCTTTGGCCAAAGCATACTCGTTATAAACTGACGTGAAGCGCGCTGCTTCACCTTGCGCACGTGCAACTGTTTGAGCGCGATATGCCTCAGCTTGCTGTAACATACGCTCAGCTTCACCCTGTGCTTTTGGTAAAACTTCGTTTGAATAACGGGCTGCTTCATTGCGCGACCGCTGCTGATCAGCTTCCGCGCGCTGCACGTCAAGAAACGCGTCTTTAACTTCATCAGGCGCTTCAGATTCAATAATTTGCACACGAAGCAGTGTAACACCTGCCTGATAATCATCCAGAGTAGCCTGAATACGCGTAAGAGCTTCTGCTTCAATCTGACCACGTGCCGTGGTTATAATTGGTGTAATCTGATTTTGACCAACCAATTCACGCATTACACTTTCGGATACTGCCTTAATGGTTCCTTCAGGTTCACGCAGTTGAAACAGAAAGTCGCCCAAATCCTTAATACGCCATACCACATTGAAACGAACATCTACAATGTTCTCGTCTTGGGTCAGCATTAAGCTCTCGCTCAATGTGCTATTCCGCCGCGAGGTCGTATTATTATTACCAACTGAAATAGTTTGTTCGTCTGTTACACCGCGAATTTCAATCGACTCGAATGGCTTCGGTATCCACCCCAGTCCTGGGCTTTTCAGCTCAGTTCGCTCACCAAACCTTAAAACAACGCCTTGTTGGTTTGCTTCAATCTCGTATACACCCCACCAGATGTAAAAAAATGCAATAACCAAACCTGCCAGAGCATAGGTGCCCTTACCGCCAGGCAACGCGTTTTTGAGCTTTTCCTGCCCTTTGCGGATTACTTCATCAATATTGGGTTCATTCCCACCGCGGCCACCGCCGCCTCGTTGACCATTCCCCCACGGATTATTAGGTCGGTCGCCGTCTCCATTATTCTGCCAGGACATACTTTACTCCTTCCGGCGTCACACACGTGACATTCTTGGCAAGCTAACTATATAGAAAGCCTGTGTATTGATTAGGTATATATGGTACGGACACCCCGCCTGCAATGATGTAGGTCGATTTTTCCACCAGATTTGCGACCAAAAGAGAGTTTTATGGAAAATAACCTGAAAAATGCTGTCGAAAAGCGGCTTGCGAAACACAAAGCAATGGGAGCAAGTCAGGACATCGTGACCGCAGGCAATGTAAGTGCTGTTGTTGTTGATGGCAGTCAAGTCGGAGTCGTACTTGATTTTGGCGCTGAAGCGCCAAAAGATGTCGGATCTTTCAGGGCATTAATTGAACAAGACATATTGGCAATCGAAGGTGTTGACTCCGCAAACGTTGTAGTTACCGCGTCCAGGCCAAAGGCCGCCGCACCGCATGCGGTCAAGCTCGCGCCGCAACTGCGCCCTGCCCCAAAAGCACCACCGACCCCAACGGCAATTCCCGGTGTAAAACACATTATTGCAGTCGCTAGCGGCAAAGGGGGCGTCGGAAAATCGACCACATCGGTTAACTTAGCCTTGGCACTTCAACAGCAAGGTCTGAAGGTGGGAATATTGGACGCTGATATTTTTGGCCCATCGCTTCCAACACTTGTTGGTTTGGACCAAAAACCCGAAACAAAAGACAAAATTATCCAGCCACTGGAAGCTTACGGCTTAAAACTTATGTCGATAGGGTTTCTTATTGACGTCGACCAGCCAGTAGTTTGGCGCGGCCCCCGTGTAATGGGTGCCACGCAGCAATTACTTAAAGACGTGGCTTGGGGGCCTTTGGATGTGTTGATTGTCGACATGCCTCCTGGCACCGGCGATGTGCAATTGACAATGGTCCAACAGGCACCGCTCTCAGGTGCCGTGATCGTATCAACCCCGCAAGATTTAGCGCTAATCGACGCACGCAAAGGTTTGGCGATGTTTGAAAAAGTGAATGTGCCAATTCTCGGGGTCATTGAAAATATGACAAGCTTTATATGCCCCCATTGCAACGGTGAAAGCCACATTTTTGGGCACGGCGGCGCAAAGGCAACAGCGGAGCAACTAGGATGCGAATTTCTCGGTGGGATACCACTTGAAATGTCAGTCCGGCTAAGCGCGGATGCAGGCACGCCGCTATTGAACCAAGATACGGAAAGCCCTGCGAAAACCGCATATATCAGAATCGGTCAACGAATCTCCGAGAAACTCGCTTTATAACAATTCAGCCCGTTCATATATCACAAACGAGTATGATGGTGCATCGTCGGTCGCATCATGCCGGCTGCGAGAAACTTCCTTCCATACTACGCGGTCGATCTCCGGAAAATATGTATCCCCCAATATTTCTTTTTCAATTTCGGTCACATAAAGGCGGCTCACGAATGGTAAAAACGCACCGTATATCTGAGCACCACCTATTATCATCACCTCTTGAACGTTCTCTGTTGCTTTTACGGCCTCATCCACTGAAGACGCAACTTCAACACCGTCTGCATGCCAGGTTTTGTCTCGCGTAATAACTATATTGCGCCGTCCCGGCAAAGGGCGCCCGATCGATTGGAATGTTTTTCGCCCCATAATTATGGGCTTTCCCATGGTCGTCACCTTAAAATACTTAAGGTCTGCGGGAAGATGCCAGGGCAACCCATTATCCACGCCAATAACATTGTTGTGGGCCATTGCTACGATGATTGACAGTGCCATTGCGCGCTCCTAAATCAGCGCGGCATCATCATCTTCATCATCAGCCTCGTCAAGCGGTAGTTGCACAGTAATTGTTGTGCCTGCATTTGGCTTGCTGAAGACTTCAATCATACCGTCCATTCGCCCGACCAACTCACGGCAAATGGCTAAACCAAGGCCAACGCCGCCGTGACGGCGCGAATGGGTTGTATCGAGTTGCGTGAAACGGTCAAACAATACTGACTGCTGATCTTCTGCAATGCCAATACCTGTGTCTGTTACTTCAAGTATCCAACCTGCTGCACCGTTTTTAAATGGTCGCAAATAGGCGCGAACCGTTACTTTCCCCTTTGGTGTGAACTTTATTGCGTTGGAAGTAAGATTTATAAGAACCTGCCGAAGCCTAAGCTCATCACCCTTAATACGAACGGGAAAATCCTCTGAAACATTATACGAAAGGTCCAGGCCTTTTTCTTCTGCTTGGCGCTCCAAAAGGCCAACAACGCGTTCAACTAACAACCGGGGGTCAAGCGGCTTGATTTCAATTTCCGTCCGGCCCGCTTCCAATTTTGCGAGATCAAGAATATCGTTGATAATACTCAGCAAGTGTCGACCGCTCGTGTGAATATCATTGGCATATTCTACATAGCGCGCATCTCCAATAGGCCCTAACGTTTCAGACTCGAGTATTTCAGAGAAACCCAAAATCGCGTTAAGGGGTGTCCGCAACTCGTGGCTCATTGTTGCCAAAAATTCTGATTTTGCCATATTTGCAGCTTCTGCTGCACGGCGGGCCTCATCAACTTCAACGTTTAAGTTTTGCAAGAGTTTATAATGGTCTTCTAATTCGGAATGGGCCTCTTTTAACGCCCTTGTGCGCCGTTTAACGATCTCAACAACGCGGTTTGATCTGCGCATTTGGTCAAAGACCACATAGCCAAGAAGTATTGTTATAAACAGCCCCAGTCCAGTGGAGGTAATAACTGCGTCATAATCAATAACATAAGCAAACGCACTCGCATACGCAGTCAGTTCAATACTACGATCAGCAAGGGCAATATTGCGAGACTGAGTCCAAACTGCGGCAGCCTTTTTAGGTCTGTGCGCTCCAGTACCTTGGATGGGCAATGCAATTTGATTGGTAATTCTTTTGCCAGACCTCTCATCTAAATAGGTCTCCGACACATTGATTTCGCTAATAAGAGATGAAATATCTTCTTGGTTACCAACTAAAAGATCCAAGTGTACAACCTCCAGCAACACCGCTGGACCGGTTGAAGATGAGATGGGGCTAGCGAATACTAATCGACCGGTCTGCTTAACTTGATTGCTTAATGTGTCATTGACCAAAGCAAGCGCTGGACGATCAAGAAAAATAGCCGTTTCAATCAACCGCCTGTAATCTTCATGTTCGTATAAGTTTGTTCCTAGAAGTGCTAGCCCCCCGTCCGCAGAAACCTCTCGTTCCAACCAGCTAAAATAAGCGAGCAAATACTCAAGGTCACCCTCCTCACCTGTTCTTGCCGGCAATTTAAACTCGGTTTTTAGATCGTTCAGTCCAGATATAGCCGAGATGACCTGGTCTCGCTTTTGAGGGCTATCCGAAACCAAAACGAGAAAAGATGTTACCGATTTTGAGGCATTCACAGCGGTAAAATTATCAATAAAATTAGCTAGTTGCGCTTCTTGTGGTTCGCCCAAAATCTGAAACAATTGAGGAAACTGGGTTACAGATGAACTAACACTGTTTAGATCAACTGTTATATCATTCAGAAAACGCGAGGCGGCGTCCTGAAATCGGTTCCTAACTTCATCGACAGAATTTTGATAAATGGCAGCTGCAGTAAAAGCTGTTAACAAAAGCCCAAGCAGTACGACAAGGCTGAACAAAATAATCTGACGATTATTAAGAGTTCTCTCGCGCAACAACTTTTCCCTTCACATTATGGGATGACATACCAAATTGCCGCCTCCGAATAATATCTATTCTTATAATTATACGGCCACAGATGCCCTAATGAGCGCATGCGCTTGATAATCATCGATTCGTATATCATCCCCGGTAAATGCAAATATATTACTAACATCGGGGTTAAGCCATAACGTTGGCAAGGACAGAGGCGTCCGCGAAAGTTGTTCGTCAGCCTGCTCCAGGTGATTTGAATAAAGATGTGCGTCGCCAAACGTATGCACAAAGTCCCCGACTTCAAAGCCGCAAACCTGCGCCACCATATGGGTCAGCAGCGCATAGGAAGCAATATTGAAAGGCACACCAAGGAAAATATCAGCACTGCGCTGATATAGCTGGCAAGAAAGACGGTTTTCTGCAACATAAAACTGGAACAGGCAATGGCACGGCGGTAGCGCCATCTCATCGACATCAGCAACGTTCCAGGCAGAAACAATATGCCGTCGGCTATTTGGGTTGGTTTTCAGCTGTTCAATAAGGATCGATATCTGGTCGACAGTGCGCCCATCTGGCGTTGGCCAACTGCGCCACTGGTGTCCGTATACCGGGCCCAAATCACCCTTTTCATCGGCCCATTCATCCCAAATGGAAACGCCGTTATCCTTAAGATATTTGATATTTGTATCACCAGCGATAAACCACAATAATTCGTGAATGATCGACTTCAAATGCAATTTCTTGGTGGTTACCAAAGGAAACCCCTCGGCAAGGTCAAAACGCATTTGATGACCAAAAATGCTATATGTCCCAGTTCCGGTTCGATCGCCGCGGAATGCACCGGCCTCACGAACCAATTTAAGAAGTTCCAAGTATTGCTGCATAAAATCTCATCCGAAATGATGGTGGCAATGCTGACGCACACCCAAATTTTTTCAACTATTTTATCGCTGACAATTTGAAAGCCTACAAGCGCTTTCAGCCAAAAACCCAAAAAGAATCAACAAAAAGCGTTTCGTACCGCAATCTAACTTTTTTACTTCATTGCCACGAAAAGCCTTCTCTTTAAGGCTGATAATTCCTATATACAGTTTGCTGGCTTGCCAGCTATGGCGATAAACGGCGCAGTGAGTATATATTGCGGACCCGGGGGCAGTGCCCGGCGCCTCCACCAAAAAAAGCCACAGACAAACAAACCCAAATTATAGGTATGTTGATATAGAGGCTGTTTCTGATGGGGGCGAACCAGGATCGACGTGTATTGAAAGTTGTATGCTTTTCGCTCGGTAAGGCTACCGCCGTAAAGGACCAAATTTGATAAATGCTAACGACAACGACGTCGAGTTCGCAGTTGCAGCGTAAGCTGTCATTGTAAACTACATTTATATAAATTCCTGAGGTTTGACGACTTCAGGTGGGGGGTGGGCCACCTAGCAACAGAACGGCCCGTTTACCCTCCAAATAAAAAAGGGCCTCAAAAAGCCCTTTTTAATCTATATTTCAACCAACCCTAATTTGAGCAGATTGGCCGATTTCCAGGGCATTTAACTTCGACATAGCCATTCGTGGCCACGCGCAGATCCTGCATTGTAAGTGGTCGAGTGCCATGCGCGCCGATAAAACTATCTATCTCAAGGTCCAGAGCTTCAACCGCTGTGCGGAATGTCGCCATGTTATTATTGGCCGTTGGCAAACCCTGTTCCAGATTGGTGCTAAAATGGTCCGCACTAAACACCAAGCCAATCTCAGGCACGTATACCAGTAAATAGTGGTCCGCATGCGCGGTGGATATGTCATAAACTTCTACCCGACCACCGGCATAGGAAGCTTTGCCTTCAACAAGTTCGAACCTATCCTCCGGTAACGCCTCAGTGAATTGACCCTGAACACTACCCACATGTTCTGCAACTGTTACAAACTTGGCGCCCAATGTGGCTGCTTCCGCCATACCGCCAATATGATCAGAATGTTGGTGCGTCACAATCTGTTGCCTCAACGGCTTATCAATTCCAGCCTCTGCCTTCACAGCGTCAAACCGTGCGGTCAACCCGGCATAGCCGCCCGCCGCAACAAAGTGGTCGCCGGCGTCAACAAAAATGGAAAAGCCACCATTTTGGCCAGCATAGAAAATGCCGTCTGCCAATTTTCTAACCATCATCTCGGACGTATCAATATTAGGCCCCTGTTCCTCGTAATCACCGGGTATCATGAAATCATTTGAAATATCACTATTTACGCTGATGGAACGTTCAACGGTTAAACTATTGGGTTGGCCTGCAATCAAGAAGCTTGACTGACCGGCATAAGTCACGCCGTCGTCCATTTTATGATTTGTAAAAACATATTGCAGCGTGCCGACCGCCGGGTTTTCCCGAGTCATCTTTGAAATGAGACCACTTTCTTTATCAACAAAAATTGTCAATTCCGGGCTACCCGCCATTGGAAATGTCATAGTTTCATGAGGCCGGTTTCGGTATCTGATATCCTCGCCGCGAACCGCGTTATCGCGGTTTTCCAACAATACTGTTACAAGTGTTGTATCCAGCGTACGCATCGCGCCACCGCCAACAGCCGCATAGGTCAAATTTGCATTAACTGAACTGGTCTTGGTTCCGTGGTTGATAGCATATCCGGTTTCGCCGTCGAATATGGCTTGATTCAGGAAAACCCCTCCACGATTCTTGTTCCAGTTTTCAAGGCTTTTTCGACCGTTTTCAAAGTCTATAACCAACCGCGCTTTATTAATGGCAATATTTGTCTCCGCCGGGTCCGCGCTCTGGCCTATATTAATATTTCGATTCTCATTTTCTATGGTCAACGATTTGGCAGTGGTAAGCGCCTCACCGCCATAGGCTGCTACAATTTTTTCGATGAGGGCGTCTTCTCTTTCACCTGCAATTGCTGTCGGCGCCAATATGGCCAAGCAGCTTGCTGCCGCTAATAACTTTGATTTTATCATCATTTATCCCCTGAATGTCGGTATTTTTTTGTTAAACTACGCAACTTTGAACGCGCAACCATCGAGGTTAAGCGATGCCCAGTCGTCCAAAGCGACTTTATGGAGAGCCTCCGACTGGACAAACCAAATGCGACGAGCGGGCTCGGAACTACGGTAAAACGTTACATTATATCAACTCGACCATAACACTCAGTTGACTTTATGCGGGGTGGGTATGTCGTATGATTGAGTGAAGTAAATAATCCATAGGTAATCTTTTGCCTTCCCGTAAGGATTTGCAGCGTTTATAACCAGTTGCATAATTTTAATTATCAGAGTCGCTGCAATGACCGAAACCTACATTGATTATGACGCCAAGGTACAGGACGCCCTAAGAAGCGTGGTTAAGACAGTATTGAAAGATGCTGAACGTGATGGCCTGCAAGGTGACCATCACTTTTATGTGGCATTTAAAACACAAGCAGACGGCGTGGATATTCCGGCCCATTTGGCCAGTCGGTTTCCCGATGAAATGACGATTGTACTTCAGCATAAATTTTGGGGACTTGCCGTGCATGAAGACCGTTTTGAAATCGGCCTTTCATTTAATCAGAAACCCGAACACCTGGTTGTGCCATTCGAAGCAATTGTTGGTTTTGTCGATCCAAGTGTTCAGTTTGCGTTACAGTTTCATGATGAACAAGATGCCCGAGACGGAGAGGCCGACCCCAACGCAGAGATTGTACAAAGCAACGATTTAACGAGCGATGACAGCGGCATGTTCGTTGTAGAAAAAGAAGCTGAAGCCCAAGAAACACTCACGTCAAAAGACGAAGCCCCTGAAAGTGGTGAACCAACTGACAATGTTGTCACATTAGACGCATTTCGAAAAAAATAATTTACACAACATCGCTCCTTGGAGCACCGATTGCTCCAAATCTTCATGCCAAAAAAGAGTAAATCATGACCGAATGGACCTATTCGAAGCTATTTCAACTAACCGGTGACGAAACGCCCTACCGAAAATTGACCTCTGATCACGTGTCCACCAGCACTATCGATGGAAAAACTATCCTGAAAGTGGAAAATAAAGCGCTTGAGCTGCTTACACGCGAGGCCATGTCAGATATCGCCCACCTACTTCGCCCAGGTCACCTTCAACAGTTAGCCAATATTTTAGACGATAAAGAAGCTAGCGATAACGACCGCTTTGTTGCTGTTGAACTTCTCAAAAATGCCAATATTGCAGCCGGACGGATTTTACCAGGGTGTCAGGACACCGGGACCGCGATTGTCGTTGGTAAAAAGGGGCAATATGTCTGGACCGAAGGCGACGATGCAGAGCCTATCACAAAAGGCGTAATGCGAACTTATACAGAAACTAATTTACGGTATAGCCAAATGGCCCCGCTGTCCATGTATAAGGAAGTGAACACCAAGAATAATACACCAGCGCAAATCGATATATATGCGGACAAAGGCAATGAATATCACTTCCTTTTTCTCGCCAAAGGCGGCGGAAGCGCGAACAAAACCTTTTTGTTCCAGCAAACTCCCGCAACCCTGAGAGAGGATCGAATGCTGGCCTTTCTGGACGAAAAAATCAGAACGCTCGGCACGTCCGCATGCCCACCCTATCATTTAGCCATTGTTATCGGTGGTTTATCGGCGGAACAAAACCTAGCAACCGTCAAAAAAGCTTCTGCCCGAGACATGGACTCACTGCCAACCACTGGCGACGAAACCGGGCGAGCTTTCCGCGACTTGGAAATGGAAAAGCAAGTTCATAAAATGACCCAAAACATGGGCATCGGTGCCCAATTCGGCGGAAAATACTTCTGTCATGATGTTCGGGTTATTCGCCTACCTCGCCACGGCGCTAGTTTACCGGTTGGGATCGGCGTTTCCTGCTCGGCAGACCGCCAAGTGAAAGCGAAAATCACCGCTGATGGCGTGTTCCTCGAACAGCTGGAAAATGATCCGGCAAAATATCTGCCGGAAATTACAGAAGACGACCTCACCACCGAGGTAGTTAAGGTCGATCTAAATCAACCAATGCCTGATATTTTAGCAGCACTCTCCAAACACCCCATCAAGACGCGCCTTGCCCTGACTGGCACCATCATAGTTGCACGTGACCTTGCCCATGCGCGTATCCAGCAGATGATTGAAGACGGTGCAGAAATGCCCGACTATTTCAAGGACCACATCATTTACTATGCAGGCCCAGCTAAAACACCAGAAGGTTATGCGTCAGGTAGTTTTGGCCCAACAACCGCCGGACGAATGGATGGATATGTTGCGCCCTTTCAAAAAATGGGGGCCAGCATGGTTAGCCTTGCTAAAGGAAACCGTTCTCGTGCTGTGACGAAGGCCTGTGAAGAAAACGGTGGATTTTATCTGGGGTCCATTGGCGGACCCGCTGCAATTCTTGCTAAGAATAACATCACCAAAGTTGAAGTATTGGATTTTGAAGACCTTGGCATGGAAGCAGTTTGGAAAATTGAAGTGAAAGACTTTCCTGCATTCATTGTTGTCGATGACAAAGGGAATGACTTTTTCAAAAACATTTAACCTGCTACTGTGATTGCGAAGATGGCTTCACCAGCTAGCACATTGGTGAAAGGGTTAGGGGTTGCCACATGGACTATATATTCAGAGCAGCGAAAGAAAGCGACGCAGTTAGTTGCTATCAAATGGTCAGAGAGTTGGCTCAGCATGAAGGGCTTGGCGATTACCTTCAAATAGATCAGGAAACCTTCACTGACGCCGCATTTGGCCCTTCCCCGAAGTTTGAAATTCTCGTGGCTGAACTTAACGGTGAAATCGCGGGGGTTGTTACGTATTTTCACCGCTTCCACATCTGGTTTGGTGAAAATCTGATTGAAATTGACGATTTGTTCGTCAGGCAGTCCGCCCGGGGCCACGGTATTGGGAAGAGACTTCTACTGGCGATTGGACAGATAGGTAAACGGGAAAATGTCCATGTTAAATGGACAATCACAACCAACAATGTTCGGACAATTCACATGTATCGCCGTATGGGTATAGACTATAACCCACGGGGGCTATGCCTCTGGGCGCCTGAAGATATTCCTGAAAGTGATTTGTAGCGATCAAGTGATGTGTGGCTATTCAGGGCATCACAAGTTCAAACGGCGCCGATCCTACAGTTAATCCGTTAACCATGACTTCTAATTTGTGCGTTCCACCATAATAGCGTCGGGTCGTGATCGGCTTGATTGCATGCCGCCGCGAAGCGATCAACGTTGAAGCCTTGATTGCCCGCTTATCCATCCATTTAAACACCTTGGCTGCGGTCAAACCATTTGCCTTCACAAAATGTATTTTATAATCGACCATAAGGTTCGCACCAACGTTCAAACCATTTGCCTCTATATCAAACTCCAGGCTTTCTCCGTATTTAACTCTCGGGGTTTTAATTTTAATGGTCGCGTCCACGGCATTCATAGTGTTATATCCAAAGACTTTCAGCGCACCAGAGTCACCATTTTTGATCAATGTTCTGCATGCATGTTTCAGCAACTTAAGCCGAGAAGCTGGTGCGTCGATTGCCCATTCGCCTGCCAAAGATACTACTTTTTCTGCGTGATCCTTTGCAATGTCATTCAGGTTATTGGCGACTGAGCGGCAAACATACTCTTCAGGGTCATCTTTCAAGGCTGCCAGCAAGGGAATTAACGGCGCTGGATCATCAACAAATCGATGCAATCGAATCCCCCAAGGTAGCTTTGGACGTGACCCTTCACTGACCAATCTTCGCACATGTCGATTGGCGTCTTGCGCCCAATCCGCGAAGGTTTTTAGAGTGATTTCCTCATGCGCTATTAAGAAAGGACGCACCGCAAATTCCGAAGAAAACCGTTTGGTCATCTCTTTTAGCACCGCTAGCGAATGCTCTGGGTACTCAAGCCCAGAAAATGCGACCAGTTCAGTTAACGGCCACACAGCAAAACCTGAAACGCCCTCTTCGCTGAATTTCACACCATCCCGATCAGTGTCCTGACTAGAGTGTAGGCTCCCCAAAAGTATTTCACAGCGCCGACCATAGTCCTGCGGTAGTGTTTCGTCCAAAGCATCGCGCACTTGTAAAACCCGTTCCTTTAGTTCAAGTTTTTCCAGTGACTTGCTCGCCAAAACACAGAATTTCTTGTCATCAAAATCATCAGACACACGCTGATAAATTTGACCCAAAGTAGCAATTACAGAGTTGTTGATGAATTCCTTAAACGGCTCCATTTCTCGCTTGATCCTTTTTGATGAACATGAACCCTGAACGCGAGGAAGATATTACTTTCAATATTATTCTAGCTCTAGTCCAGATTTTCTTGCCGGGGTTGACCGTGCCCGGAGCGGATGCAACAAACACCCGTATGTATGACATTGAAGATGCCCAATTAAAAAAGCATTCAGTGACAATTTCTGGTCACCGAACATCCATATCTCTGGAAGCCTGTTTTTGGCGTCACTTGCGAGCAATTGCGAAAGAGCGCGAACTCTCCATTAACGAATTGGTCCGCCAATTGGATGAAGCCCGCGCAGGCTCACTTTCTGGTGCTATCCGGGCATTTGTCCTTCAGAATCTTGAGAAGAAGGGTCGCCTTTAGGCTCACTTTCAGTCGCACGCTTTTCAGCTTCAATTCTCTTTGCTTCTTTTTGCTGGGCCCGGAGCTTTTCCAGTAGAGAACTCGCAGCGCCAAACACTGCGGCCCCAGGGCTTTGCTGGATACCTTCTGGATATTCAGAGCCAACTCGCTCCAATTCGCCGAAAATCCGTGACCTTAACCGACGTTCAATGCCGGCAATGGCAAATTTTTCCAATGCTCGACTTGTCCAACGAACGTTTGGTGCTGTCAAACTGCCTTCATACACAACCGGTATCGTCGGGGTATCCAAAGGTTGAGACAAAGACAATTGGCCTATCATATTCACATAGTCTCCAGGAATATTGACCTGACCGTCCAATGCCAAATTGCCCCATTCACCGCTCGCGACAATCTCATCCACCAATGCAACGCCGTTATCCATGCGAAACGATCCTGTCAGATTAGCGAAGTCAGTAGTTCCGTTTCTGAGTAGATTGCTTACCGACTGCAAAAAGCCGACACTGGATGTACTACTTGAAATTACCGTAATAAGCTCCTTCGCAGCCAGGAAGTGCATCGCGCCGACACCTCCGTAAAGGCGACCTTCCCCCGTTAAGGTCTCAAGAAAATTGTCGGCCTCGGCAAGTGACCCTCTCAAATTTCCATTGGTTGAAACAACTCCGGTGAACCCGCGTGGGCCGCCACTATTTTGCAATAATGATCCAATATCCAGTGATGCTGCAGAAATGTCCGCTGAAACAGTCTCAGCTTGCTTATCGTATTCAACCCTGGTTTGTAGCAAGCTTCCATTAAGTGCAGCGGACTGACCAGCATCAAATATACCCCCTGAGCGACTGAAAGTGATTGTAGCAGCGGGTGCACTAAGGGTTTGACCCATCCAGCTGACTCCGATCGCCCGTATGGCGACTTCCCCGCTGCTCGGCAGTGAGGTTTCGACTCCCCCGCCGCCATCAGAAAGCATATTGCTTAAGTCTATATTTGATAGGGACAAGCCTCCATTCACGATGCCATCGGCGTTACGCAGATCTCCAGCAACCGTCGCGTCACCATTGCGCGCATCCAAGTCACTAATGCGCCAACCATTTTCATCTTCAGCCCACTTTAGTCTCAGCCTGCGAAGTTGTGCCGAATCCAAAATGATACCGTATTGTCGGCTCAGGGCATCGAACCCTCCTTCAATACCAGCCAGCAATGTTACTGATATGTCCGTGTCTATGCGGCCATTGTCATACGTGCCGTTGAAATTAGACTGTCCGTCTGCAATCACGCCATTAGCGCTAAAAGAAAAGTTATCAGTCGTGCCCTCCAGACTTACTTGCAAGTCAGCCCTTACTTTAGTGAGTTCTTGGAAACCAATGATGCTCTCCGGTTCAAACATGCTCTGTAAGTTGGCGTGCTTTACGGAACCCTGCAGCTGGGCGCGTTGGTTTTCCTTTGCGTCAACCGTACCGGCAAAATCAAGCATATTCTCCCCAGATACCACTCGGAATCTGGTCTGTAATTCTGTCAACGGCCCTGTGGCAGATACGGTCCCGTCAATAGTATTTCCGTCAGAAAACCGCGACAAGAACGCAGTAACGTCTGGCGACAACTGAGCAAGCACTTCAGCTTGCCAGTTAACAAGATTCGCTGTCATTTCAACGTCTTCTGGTTGCCCTGACGGCCTTTGCATACTTAAATTTCCACTTAGGCTACCTCCTTGATGCCCCACCAGGAAATTAGATATAGAGGTACGGTTTTCATCCAGTTGCCCTGCTACTGAAACATTATCAAAACTCTTTCGCAGCCAACGCAATTGACCAATCTCAATGTCAAACTGCGCTTCCACACTAAAGCTCTCATCAGAAGCGCTATCAAATTGTGGGTTTGGCCAATAGGCATCTAAATTTAGCTGATCGAGCTTTATTTTCGCAGCGTTTGGAACAATGGAATGTAAAGCACCTGATACTTCAGCATCAACACTCGTCGTGTCGACCGTGCCCGACAAACCCGATAGAACCCACGTATTATCGAGAATGGTCAATCGACCCTTAAGGTCAGCAGTACTCAGACGCCCAGCTGGAATGGAACTGGAAATCGGCAAGCCGGCCCATTTAAACACTTCCTGAACTGCGCCCGATTGAAATTGAACCGTACCGACGTTGGCCGTTTCCGCGATATAAGCAACGCGAGACGCGCCAGGCAGGGTCGCGCGGAGCTGATCCAGTATGATTTGACCGCTGGAAAATGATATGGATGCTTGAACCTGCTGGGCTAGGCCGCCCTGAAATTCAATACCTTCAATCGACATATCAAGATTACCGGCAATTGGCAGGGCGCTTTGATTTTCTTTGATACTTACCGGGGGCTGACCCGTTGGAGAATTAATCCAACGATCCAAGGCAATAATCCCAAAAGAACCAGTGCCTGTAACGTGGAAAATATCGTCCTTTTCCGCAAGAGTAATATCAATATTCCCTTGGGTTTCGCCAATTTTTAACTGCCGGGAGATGAGCCGAGTGATATCCCCTGTAGATCGGTCTATCTGCAAGTCAAGCGTGTACGGTAAGGCCGGAATTTTACTGCGATTACCTTCGGTGGCAAATGTCTTATTCATAAATGTCGCAAAACTCTGCAAGTTTTGCCCCGTAGCCTGAAAACGCCCAGTAACCTGTCCATTATCCGAAAGTCGTCCAGAAAACTCCAATTTACTGCCAGCAGCCTCTATATTAAACCGAGCCGATGTAGAGCCAATGGTTCGTGTGGGTGAAACTTTACCAGTTAAAGAAATAGGCGCACCGTCAATAACGGCTGTGCCCAATAAATCGAGCGGCCCACCCGGCAAGCGCCCTTCAAGGGAAACATCAACACCGTCGAAAACAACCGCTTTTGAGTTTAACGGTCGAACGGTGATGGAGCCGCTTTTAATCCTAAACCTATCCAGCGACAAAAGTGTGGAATCTGCATCATCCCCGTCAGGCACTGAATTTGACGGCCAGCCTTCAATCGTCCATCCATTATTTGTCTCAACTAAGCCAGCTGACAACCCTTCAAACGCCAGACTTTGGAGTTCCATGGTCCCTCGCATTAACCCAGCAAAGCCCAAATGCATATCAATGCGGTCTGCCGTTGCAATTGTGTCATTGAAATCAGTTTGAGACGGGGAAAGGCGAACCGCTTGAGCGCTTACTGTAGGACGCGGCAGTAACCCGAGGTTCAAATCTCCAGCCAATTCAACACGCATACCAAGCCGTTCGCTTGCAAGTTCTGCCAAAGTTTCTCGGTATTGATTCCAGTCAACTAAATAAAGGCCAATAGAAACAATCCCCAACAAAAGAGTAAGGGCTCCAAACAAAACGAATGATAATGTTCTTTTTTTCAACAAATAATCATCTCACTGGTTCGATGGCGATTGCGTTATTATTGAAAGTTAACATGTTGATTTTGGCAAATATACGACCGATTTATCCTTAACCTTTCAATCAATGGTGGCTAAGCTGCGGCCAAGGTGCCCGTGATGCAGTAAAATCATGCTAATGTAATGTCTAACCGCCAAGGATAATAATGCCCAACAGCAATCGCAACCCGATGAATTTGCTGCTAAGACGTATTCGTGCGCGCATGTTCCGAACCGGTGGTTATGGTTTCGGAGCCATTACACTGCTCGCAATTCTCGTTGGCATTATCGCAGGCTACGCCTCCATAGGCTTTTACTTGGCTATCAGCTGGCTGGTTGAATTTTCCTTTGGTGTTGATGAAGCCACGCTTGCTACAGGTGCTGGTAGTCTCGACTGGTGGCATATTATTCTGGTGCCAGTTATAGGCGGTCTGGTCGTTGGGCAACTATTAAGGCTTCATAAAAACAAACAAACCAGCGGCGTTGCGAATGTAATTGAAGCAGCAGCGCTGCGAGACAGTAAAATAGATATACGGGACGGTGCGGTCAGTGCGGCAGCAACAATCGTTTCCCTCGGCAGCGGTGCCTCAATGGGCCGCGAGGGGCCCGCGGTTCATCTGGGTGCTGTCTTAGCCTCTATCGTTACACGTTCGCTCGGATTAAACCCCGCAGCTGCAAGAACACTGCTGGGGTGCGGCGTTGCAGCAGCCGTAGCAGCGTCGTTTAACGCACCAATTGCAGGTGTTTTTTTCGCGTTAGAGGTAATAATTGGCCACTATGCCCTGCAAACATTTGCGCCAATCGTTATTGCAGCCATTGCAGGAACAGTGGTTAGTCGCATTCACCTGGGTAATTTTCCTGCTTTTGAAACAACGCAGTACTTTATCACCAGCTTCTGGGAGTTTCCTGCATTTTTCATTCTCGGAATAGTATCCGCATTCATCGCAGTTGTTTTTATGGCTGGGCTAAATTGGGCAGACAAGACGCGAAAAAGAATTGATATCATTCCGCCTTCGCTCCTGCCTGCTTTTGCAGGACTTTTAGTCGGTCTTTTAGCGCTATTGTACCCTGAAGTACTCAGTATTGGTTATGAAGCCACCACACGCGCTTTGGACGGTGAATACCAACTCAGTCTCCTGCTTGCGTTAATCGTCGCGAAAATTATTGCGACCGTCATTTCATACGCAGGCCGTTTCGGCGGCGGCGTATTTAGCCCGTCATTGTTCATCGGGGCGATGGTTGGAGGCAGCTTTGGCATCATCGCTGGTAGTCTTTTCCCCGACCTTGCTTCAACTCCCGGCCTCTATGCAGTAGTCGGCATGGGAGCGGTCGCATCCGCAGTACTTGGCGCACCAATTTCCACAATGCTCATCGTGTTTGAAATAACCGGTGACTACAACGTAACCATTGCCGTCATGATCGCCTCTGCCATAGCCAGCATGGTGACCAGCCTATTTTATAAACGATCCTTTTTTCTTTTGCAGCTTGCCAACCGAGGCATTCAGCTCGAAGGCGGGCGGGCGACATATTTGCTTAAGTCTGCCACAGTCGGCGAGCATATGAGCCGTGATTTCTTTACTATTCGCGATAATGATTCAGTCTATAAAGCGCGAGACTTACTGATAGCTCAAGGTGGTGGCCTTCTGGTTGTCACGGATGAAACCGGCAGAATCGCTGGTGTATTATCATTGAATCAAATACCAGCAGAAACATTTGAAGCTGGCAGGCCACAAGATCATAGCGTGGCAGAATATACGCGCCAACCTGCCCACCTGATAAAAACTGATCAGCCACTGGAAGTTGCTTTGCACCATTTGGATCGTACAGGTGAAGAGGCTCTGCCTGTCGTTTCCCCATCGCAGGACAACATTGTGGTTGGCCTTATTCGCCACCGCGACGTGATGAAAGAATATACCCGTGCATTACTCGAATCTCACGGCCAGAAACAGTCTTTCAATCGTCTAAAATAGTCAATTTTCCGCTACAGCACCACAATGCCAATCCTTGTGTTTGCTATCGGCGATAAGGGTGTTATGAAACCACCATGAACACCGACCCATTTGACCTTGATGACCTGGAAACAACGGCTGGCCCAAATCCGGCGTCTACGCACACTATTAGCGATGCAGAAGTTGCTGAACCACCGTATTTATCCGGCCTGAACACCCCACAAAAAGATGCAGTTTTGGCCACTGATGGGCCAGTGTTAGTATTAGCAGGGGCAGGAACCGGAAAGACACGCGTGTTAACGACACGTCTTGGGCACTTAATGGCAACCGGTCGGGCCGCACCATGGAACATTCTCGCCGTTACCTTTACCAACAAAGCGGCAAAAGAAATGCAAAACCGTGTAGCCAATGTGATTGGCAGACCGGTGGAAGGCATGTGGATTGGTACATTCCACTCAATTTGCGTTAAAATCCTCCGAAAACATGCCGAATTAGTTGGCTTAAAGTCTAACTTTTCTATTCTGGATACTGATGACCAAATCCGTTTATTGAAGCAGCTAATTCAAGCCGAAAATATTGACGATAAACGCTGGCCGGCTCGCACTCTTGCTGGTCTGATCGACCGCTGGAAAAACAGAGCACTCACACCGAGCAAAGTACCAAACGGCGAAAGCTATGCCTTTGCCAACGGTATGGGCGGCGAGCTGTATGAAAAATATCAAAAACGCCTGCAAATCGTCAATGCCTGCGATTTTGGCGACCTGCTTCTGCACGTTATCACACTATTCCAAGCGCGCCCCGACGTGCTGAAGGAATATCACAATCAGTTTCGCTACATTTTGGTGGACGAGTATCAGGACACCAATGTTGCGCAGTATCTTTGGCTTCGCCTACTCGCGCAGGCTCACCGGAACATTTGCTGTGTTGGCGACGATGACCAAAGCATATATGGTTGGCGCGGTGCGGAAGTGGGCAACATTCTTCGGTTCTCTGATGATTTTCCGGGTGCAAAAACCGTTCGCCTCGAACAAAATTACCGGTCGACCGGACATATTCTCGCCGCAGCTTCAGCGCTCATCTCCGCCAACGAGGACAGATTAGGCAAAACCCTTTGGACCGACAGCGGCGACGGCGACAAAATTGAAGTCAAAGGCGTCTGGGATGCGCCGGAGGAAGCCCGTTCTATTGGTGAAGACATTGAAAACCTGCAAAGGCAGGATTGCCAGCTTGGTGAAATAGCAGTGCTCGTGCGTGCTGGCTTTCAAACCCGCGAGTTTGAAGAGCGCATGATCACGCTCGGCATGCCCTACCGTGTTGTCGGCGGCCCCCGGTTTTACGAACGCGCAGAAGTCCGAGACGCCATGGCCTACCTGCAAGTGATTGCGCAGCCGGACAACGACCTCAAATTTGAACGCATTATTAATGTCCCCAAGCGCGGCCTAGGTAAGACAACGATCCAGAAAATCCATCATGTTGCCCGTAGCCATGGCATATCGATGACCCGCGCGGCGAGACAAATACTGGAGCTTGATGAGCTTAGGGCAGCAGCGAGAAAATCCCTCACGGAGTTGATGGACAATTTTGACCGCTGGCGGGCGCTGTTGGATAGCGAAAGCCACACACAACTGGCGGAAATGGTTCTCGACGAGTCTGGGTACACAGAAATGTGGCAAAACGATAAATCGCCAGAAGCACCAGGAAAGCTGGAAAATCTCAAAGAACTGGTCTCCGGCATGGCCGAATTTGAGAATTTGGCGGGATTTTTGGAACATATTGCGCTGGTTATGGAAAATGTTGGTGATGATAGTTTGGAAAAAGTGTCGATCATGACGCTCCATGCGGCAAAAGGGCTTGAGTTTGATCATGTATTCTTGCCGGGGTGGGAAGAAGGTGTATTTCCAAATCAGCGAGCGCTGGATGAAACCGGTGCAAAAGGCTTGGAAGAAGAACGCCGCCTTGCCTATGTGGGCATAACGAGGGCTAAAAAGCAGGCCCATGTCTATTTTGCCGGAAACCGACAGATTTTTGGTCAGTGGCAGTCTAGCCTACCGAGCCGGTTTATTGAGGACCTGCCGGATGACCATATTGAAATGGAAGCTGCTCAGGGATTGTATGGAGGGCGCCCAAACCGCGGCGGTTGGGGAACTGATGAATGGTCCGATCCTGGTTACTATACCTCAAGCGGTGAGAAATATGGCCCCGGATGGGCGAGAGCCCAAAACAAGCCAAGCTCCAGCGGAGGACGCGGTTTTTCCAGTCCGTCTAGCAGTTACGGCGATCGTGTTGGCAGAAAGAGAAGCAACATCACAATTGATATGAAACCAACTCCTCAGAAAGCTTCACCTGCCGATGCGGTAAGCGACATTGCAGTTGGTGAGCGCGTTTTCCATGAAAAATTTGGTTACGGTTTGGTTGAAGATGTCGAAGGAAACAAGTTGCTTGTTGCTTTTGAAAAAGCCGGAACAAAACGTGTAGTCGACCGATTTGTAAAACCTACATAAGTTGAAGGAATAAAAGTGAGTAATTCTGGATGGCGCTTAACCGGTGAACTAGCACCAAAAGCTGCGGAACGTTTTGAAATAGACGTCGAGCAGTTTGCCGACAATGCAGGCGTATTTCCTCCCACCGTCTCTCGGTTTGAGCAGCCAGACAAAGACTTGTGGAGGGTAGACGTTTATTTCGTGGATCGTCCTGAGACAGATTTTTTGTCTGCTCTTCTTGACCACGCTGGATTAACCGATTGGCAATGTAAAATTGATCCTATTGAAGACCGCGATTGGGTTACAGAAAGCCAAAAGCTTTTGAGTCCAGTTAGAGCGGGCAGGTTTTTAGTATTCGGGAGCCATGACGCGGATAAGGCTAACGCTGGCTTAATCAACCTCCAAATTGATGCCGGTCAGGCCTTTGGAACGGGAAAGCACGAAACGACGGCTGCATGCTTGAGCCTGTTAGATCAACTTGCTGACACGATTGAACCTGAGTCTGTTCTTGATATTGGAACCGGTTCTGCCGTTCTTGCATTGGCTGCCGCAAAAGTGTGGTCGACTGCCCGTGTAACAGCCACAGATATTGATCCAATCGCCATTGAAGTCTCAGTCGAAAACTGTGCTGTAAACAAAGTTGCCACACGTAAGATCACGAGCAAACATCCTGCCATCGCCCTTGTGGTCGCGGACGGTCTTGACGACCCGCAACTTGCCGAGGAACAGCCCTACTCCATTGTTTTTGCTAATATATTGGCAAGCCCATTAATTAGCATGGCGCCTTCAATTAGTAACAGTGTCGAGCGGGGTGGGCACCTAATACTTTCAGGGTTACTGATAACCCAAAAAAAAGACGTTCTCGAAGCCTACCAACAGTGTGGCGTGACGATTGAAACTGAATGCCTAAGTGGTGAATGGGCTGCGCTTCAACTGCGAAAAAACTAGGATTTCCCTACCTAAAATGAAAAAAGCCCACAGCGACTATCTGCAGGCTCTCATCAATTTATCACTGGTACAAAAACCAGTTGTCGTGGCCGCCTAGTGCGCGAATGCACCGCCGGTTGATCCATTTCCTGTGATCATGCCCCAGCTTGCTGGGCGAACGATACGAAAAGAAAAGGATGGCTTGTCCTGCTTAATTCCAACAACTTCAAACAGACGTCCTGTGCGGCTAAGCTCTGGGGCAATCGGTGTGCCGACAACGCCAGGGATTTGGCCTTTGCTTGCCAATAGGCCCATGAATGAATTTTCGCTGATCACTTGGATCTCTACTTGTCTGCGTGCCATAATCTGGCTCCTAATACTCGCTAGTTTATTATCTACATTTTCTTTGTTCACCGCAGTTGCGCTGACGACGAATATATAGGGTCATAAAACATCAGTAAGTAGAGCCAATTATGACGTATGAGCCATGCAATTAACGCATAGCTCATGACAAAAGTTATTTCACGTTTGTGTTATCAAGAGTCGGTTTTCTGTGAATTAAAATAATGGGTATTTTATCGCAAAAACTAACAGTACCAATAGGATAGACCAAACAACAATCCCGCCAATTACAAATGGTTTTGTCATCCGGCGTTCAAACCAAAGCCGGGGTTTAATACCCTTCGCCAAAAACACCATCAAGCCTGAAAGATTAACGCAAACAATGTTTACCGAGAACATCAAAAATGCACCGTATGCAAGCTTCAATTCGCCGGCACCCAACATATAGCCAAAGGTGGCTGCAGGCGGCAAGATAGCCACAGCAACCATAACGCCAACCAATGTCATGGAAAGACCCGATGTCAAAGACAACACGCCGGCCACACCGGAGGCAACAGCAAGCGCCACACCGTCTAGCCCAATGCTTGTTCTTCCGATCAACTCTTCACTCACGGGCACGCCATTTTGAAAGTATCCATAAATAACGCTGATCAGAACGGCGAACCCCACACCGGTAACGCCTGTTTTAAAGGCGTCTATCATTAATTGACGGTCGCCCAGCGACGTGCCGAATGCAAACGCCAAGTTTGGGCCCAGGAAAGGCGCGATGACCATGGCGCCAATGACCACAGCAATATTGTCCTGCAGCAGCCCAATCAGCGCCACGAGCGTGGAGAGAAAAGTTAGAAGAAAGTAATTAAAATCAAGGTGAGCACCTTGCTTCATTTTGGCTTTCAATTCTTCCCGCGTATCCGCGGAAGATTCGGTGCCTGCGTCTGGAATGGTCGTATCTACGGTAAAAATGTTAATTCTGAACCGAGAAGACATTTTCGCCAAGTTTTGTAGCTCGTCAACTAACTGCTGCCGATGCGAAGAATCGGCGAGCAGACTATAGACCGCGTGGTCGTCGTCGGTATCACAGTCTTTGTGAAACGAAATCACACCTTCCGCTTCAGAAATTTTGCGGATGCTTTGCTCTGCAGCAAGGGGGGCCGTTACCTGTAGCATTTTGAGCGCCATGGTTTTCTCCGCAACAATTACACAACTTGAATGGTAAGTGGCCGCTAGGCTGAAGTAAAGGCGATCCACTCGTCCTCTGACATTGTACGAACCCCTAAGTCATGCGCCTTCTTCAACTTGGAGCCCGCTCCAGGCCCCGCAATCACAAAATCAGTTTTCTTCGATACCGACCCCGCCACTTTGGCACCAAGGGCTTCCGCCCCAGCTTTTGCTTCTGCTCGGGTGAGGTTTACCAGAGACCCTGTAAAGACAACGGTTTTGCCCGAAACGGGGCTATCAGACGTAGTAGACTTAGCTTCTTCGATTGTCAGTTGTTCCAAAAGCCCGACCAATACGTCTCTATTTTGCGGCTCGAAATAGAAATCTTCCAAATTCAAGATAACATCAACGCCAATACCGTCTATTGCGGTCAATTCTTGATTATGACTATACAACTGAGCAGCTATTGATGTTGGGAATTCAAAATCTCTGCGCTTTTCCATTTCAGCAACGCGCCTAAGATGAGACAGCTTAATATTATCGGCCTTCAGCAAACCAGCATCTATTCGTTCAAGCCTCTCAGCCACCAAAAATGGTACGCTTTTACCTGTCGCGAATAAATCGTTGGGCATCAGGATTGCGGAAAATTCCTTTAAATGACCCAGGCGCATCAACACATAATTGAGTGACGAAATATCTTGCACGCTTAATTGCACAGACATTTGATCTGCTAAGCTGAATGCTTTTTCAAGGAAAGCCATCAACGCCGATACTGTGCCAAAATGGCGAGCAAGTAGTTTTGCATTTTCCTGTCCAATTGATGGTATTCCAAGGCCAAATAAAAATCGGTGAAATTCGATTGTCCGGCGCGCTTCAATTGCTTGAAAAAGTTTCTTTACCGAAAGTTCACCCCACCCATTCCATGTCACAAGTGCATTGTCTTCTGCTGCGTTTCGGGCACTTAACCTAAATATATCTGCCGGGTCATGCACCCAGCCACGGTCAAACAGTTGGGCGATTTGCTTTTCTCCCAGCCCGTCAATGTCAAAAGCATTGCGCGAAACAAAATGGCTCAGGCGTTCCACGCGCTGCGCAGAGCAAACCAACCCACCTGTACAGCGCACAACCACATCGTTTCCTTCTGCAGAGGCAAGAGATCCGCAAACGGGGCACTCACTGGGGAATTCAAACTCTGTCGCACCAACCGGTCGTTTCTCCAGAACGACTGAAACAACCTGCGGGATAACGTCCCCTGCCCGCTGAATAACGACTGTATCACCCACCCTGACCCCTAAGCGCACTATTTCATCTGGGTTGTGAAGAGTGGCGTTGGATACAACAACACCACCAACAGTGACGGGCTCCAACTTGGCAACCGGCGTGAGCGAACCGGTTCTACCCACCTGAATATCAATCGCGTTGACAACGGTTGTGGCTTTCTCCGCGGGGAATTTGTGTGCAATGGCCCACCTTGGTGCCCGAGCCACCATTCCAAGCCGGCTTTGCCAATCCAACCGATCAACTTTGTAGACCACGCCGTCAATATCATAGTCGAGTGTGGCACGTTGAGCTTCAATAAGGCGGTAGTGCTTAGTTGCGCCGGCAGCACCTACCACACGTTTCATGAGCGGATTTACCGATAGGCCCCAAGCTTCAAATAAATCGACCATTTCCATTTGAGTGGCGGCGGGCATAGCGCTGGCCTCGCCCCAAGCGTAAGCAAAAAATTTAAGAGGCCGCGACGCCGTGATAGACGAATCCAGCTGACGCAACGACCCGGCTGCAGCATTGCGCGGGTTTGCAAACACCTTCCCGCCTTTGGCTTCCTGTTGTTTGTTCAATTGTGCAAAGTCTTCTTTACCAATATATACCTCACCTCTTATCTCTATAATGTCGGGATAGGAGTTACCGGGTAGTTTATGGGGGATATTGTCGATAGTTTTGGTATTTACCGTTACATTCTCACCAACTTCACCGTCACCGCGAGTTGCAGCAAGAACCAATTCCCCTTTCTCATATCGGAGCGCCAGCGACAGCCCGTCAATTTTGGGTTCAGCTGTCAATTCAACAATAGTCGTCGCTGGCAGACCCAGAAACCGACTAACTCTGGCGACAAATTCTTCTACGTCCTTATCATTGAAAGCATTGTCCAGAGATAACATGGGACGCGCGTGAGTTACTTTTTCAAATTTGCTTTGGCGTACCGGTGAACCAACATTTTTTGATGGGCTATCTTCACGGATCAAATGCGGGAATGCGGCTTCGATCTCATCATTTCGACGACGCATCGCATCATATTCCGCATCAGGAATAACCGGATCATCTTCCGCATGGTACCGAGCATCATGAAAAGCAATGTCCATTGCTAACTGTGCCAACTCAGCACGCGCTTCATCTTCAGTTAAAGAAGCCACGAGGCTTACATCGATATCACCCGGTTGCATTTTCGCCTCCAGCTACCAACAACTGTTCTGCAGCTGCTCTTGCGGCATCCGTAACTGTTTCACCAGCAAGCATTCTCGCTATTTCCTCTTTCCGGTCTTTCTGTTCCAAGTGGACGACAGATGTAACGGTATCACCGCCAATATCATCTTTGCTAATCTGATATTGGTTATCACCGCGCGCCGCAACTTGAGGACTGTGCGTCACCACGAGCAATTGTGACCCACCACTTAACCGTTTCAGCCTTTCGCCCACCGCACTTGCGGTTGCGCCGCCAATGCCTCGGTCCACCTCGTCAAAAACCATAACAAGCGGCGAGCTGATTTGCGAAAGCACAACCTTTAGCGCCAATATAAATCGAGCCAACTCTCCACCTGACGCAACTTTGACCATGGGACCAAAGTCACTACCTGCATTAGTTTTCACTTCAAAAACTACTCGCTCGGCCCCGTACTCACCCCAATCCTCCTGGGCCAAGGTTTCGATTAAAGTTCTAAAAGTTGCCTTTTCCAGCTTCAACGGTATCAATTCGGCGTTCACCAATTGATCTAGCGACACAGATGCTTTTGCCCGCGCCTTAGACAGCTTTTCAACCGCAGCGCCATATTTTGCATTAGCCTCTGTAACTTCTTGAGCTGCCCGCCGAACTTGACCAGTTCCGTTATCTATAGTGGTCAATTTTTCCTTAAATTGGTCCCCGACAGCGGTCAAATCATCAGCTTGACACTTGTGTTTGCGTGCCAAGCGCCTAATTTCAAACAAGCGTTCTTCAATACCCTCTTGCTCAGTTGTGCTAAATGCCAGCTCGCCTTGAATTCGATATAATTCATCACCCGCAATACTTAGTTCTTCCGCAGCTTTATCAAGCGCTGTGGTAACCGGCGTCATAATTTTTGATAACTCCCCGCCGAGCCTTGCCAGCCTGCGCAGCATACCGCGCACCTTAGCGTCTACGCCGTCATTGGACCCGAGCATTTCCTGAAATTCGGCAATATCTTTAACAGCTTGCTCGCTTTGCATCATCAATGCACGCGCTTCGGCAAGATGGGTTTCTTCGCCGATTTTTGGCGAAAGCGTGTCCAGTTCGGCTACCGCATGCCTGACATATTCTTCTTCTTTCGCTAACTCATCGACCAGCTTTTGTATTCGGAGCTGTTCTGCCAGTGCAGCTTTTAACCTTGCGAAGGTTTCTGCAACGGCTCGTCTCAGAGGTAATGCGCCGGCGAATTCATCTAGCAATTGTCGGTGTGCGGCGGCGCCCAAAAGCCCCCGGTCATCATGCTGCCCATGAATTTCTATCAAACACGCCGCAACAGTTGCCATTGCCGCCTGACCAACTGGTTCCTCGTTTATCCAGGCACGGCTACGCCCGTCACTGGTTACCTGACGCTTAAGGCGGATTTCGCCGTCAGTGTCATCAATCGCAAGGTCTTGTGTTTTTTCGAATACAGGGTGTTCGGCTGGGACAGAAAAGGTTGCAGCAACAACACCTTTTTCAGCACCTAAGCGAACCAACCCGCGATCAGCACGTGCACCCAGCGCCAAACCCAAACTATCCAACAAAATAGATTTTCCTGCCCCGGTCTCGCCAGTCAGAACATTAAGTCCATCTGAAAAAGACAGACTAAGTTTGTCAATTAAGACGATATCCCGAATGCTGAGTTCGGTCAGCATCCCATTCCCCTAGGCCGCCGTCAAAATGGCCACAAACTGGCTAACCACGAAGTATTTTTAGCTTCCGGTGATATACGGCCATCCACCAAAAGCGAATAGCTATACCGGTACCATTTGGTGTCTCCGTAATTTTCACCTAAAACTTCCGCAGCCCTTTTTGCCTCGTCGTAAACACCCATGGCCAAATAGGCTTCTACAAGTCGGTGTAATGCTTCAGGTGCATGGCTTGTGGTTTGGAATCGTTCAATAACGCGGTGGAACCGAATAGTAGCAGACAAATATTCCTTCCGCTTTAAATAAAAGCGACCGACTTCCATATCCTTACCTGCCAGATGGTCCTGCGTCAGCGCCAACTTGAGTTGAGCATCCTGAGCATATTCCGACTCTGGATATCGACGAATAACCTCAATAAGCGCGGCCTCAGCCTGTTCTGTTTTATTCTGGTCCCGTCCAACATCAGATATCTGTTCGTAGTGACTAAGGGCGATAAGATAATAAGCGTAAGGCGCAGATGAGTTCCCTGGGTGCAACTGCAAAAAGCGCTCAGCCGCCAAAACGGCATCATCGTATTGATTGCTCATATAAGCTGAATATGCAGCCATTAGCTGAGCGCGCCGCGCCCATACAGAATATGGATGCTGCCGCTCCACTTCATCAAAAGCAGCGGCCGCCAAGCGATATCGTTCGCGCTCGAGGTTATCCTGCGCAAAATTGTAAATCACTTCTACGTCGCGGGCGATATACGTATCTTCCGAATCGCCCGAACCACACGCAGCAAGGCCAATACACATCATTCCCATAGTAGGTAGCTTAAGCCAATTTAAACTCATTTTTGCCCAATACTCCGGTAAACGGGATCAGAAATTTCTGAAAAACCCAAATTATATTGTCACGCTCTTTACAACCATTGGTATAATAATTTAAACCAGTATTTGCATAAGCGAAGTTAATGTTGGCTCTAGCAATTTCTCTAGCACAGGAAAGCACACCCGCCAATGAAGAATGCACCGATATCTCACACTGACATTCAGGAAATGAGACGCAATTTATGAAAACGGCGCAACCATCCACTGACACTGGCGAAAACAGCTCCGCCCGCAAAGCCGATATGGTAGACAAGCATGTGGGCACCCGCATTCGTGAGCGACGCCGCGAACTGCATATTTCACAGCAAGAAATCAGTGATATTTTAGGTGTTTCTTACCAACAGCTTCAGAAATACGAAAATGGAAACAACCGGATAAGTGCAGGTCGCCTGTTTTTGCTGGCGCATATCCTTAAAGTTGAGGTTGGTTTCTTTTATCAAGGCCTACCGCCAACAGAGGAACTTTTTAAGGACAAAATGAATGACCTTGATTTTGTTATGCCGGAAATAGATGCCCTTCAAGCGACCAGCCTGCGTCAGGCACTCACCGATCTTGTGCACGCTATCCGTGACAGCGAAAAAAAAGACCCCACCTAATAACAAAGTGGGGTCTCTCGTGTCAGTTTGCAAATATATGCTACGCGTTAAACGTCTCGAACGAGTTCGTCATAATCATACATAAGCGCTTTGGTAATTTCACCAACTTCAAAACGATAAGGTCCAATTTCTGATAGTGGCGTCACTTCCGCGGCTGTACCCGTTAGAAATGCCTGCTCAAAGCCCGTCATTTCTTCAGGCATAATCGCCCGTTCAATCACATTGATATTCCGCTTTCTTGCCAGGTCAATAACCGTCCTGCGGGTTATGCCGTCAAGAAAGCAATCTGGTGTCGGCGTGTGCAATTCACCATTTTGAACGAAAAAGATATTCGCACCAGTCGCTTCAGATATCTGACCACGGTAGTCATACATTAATGCGTCATCAAATCCACGGGCTTCAGCAGAATGTTTTGACATGGTACAAATCATGTAGAGGCCAGATGCTTTGGCATCTGTCGGGGCTGTGTCTGGTGCCGGACGCCGCCACTTGGATATATCCAGACGCAGGCCGCGCAATCGAGCTTCTGGTGAAAAATAGGATGGCCATTCCCATACTGCGATAGCAGCATGAATGGTATTTTGCTGCGCTGATACGCCCATCATTTCACTGCCGCGCCACACAAGCGGACGACAGTAAGCATCAACAAAACCGTTTTTAACAACAAGCTCATTACACGCTGTGTTAATCTCATTCTTGGAGAAGGGAACTTCATAGCCCAAAATATTGGCTGACTTAAACAGTCGGTCCGTATGTTCCTCCAACTTAAAAATTCGACCACTATAAGCGCGTTGACCTTCAAAAGCTGCGCCGGCATAATGCAGTGCATGAGTTAGAATGTGGACATTGCAGTCGCGCCAAGGCAAATACTTACCGTCCATCCAAATCCAGCCGTCCCGATCGTCATAGGGCAAAGCCGCCATGCTAATTCTCCAAACTCTAATGTGTTTTCGACTTTTAAGCTTCTAATCTCTGAATTTAGCTTATCTCTAAATTTCCTTGATCTTCGTATCAGCAGCGCCTTATTATGTCAATAAAGCTGCCATATTATTAGAGACGTTATTGACACATAAGTTGGATTTTTATGCAGAGAAATTTACCACAGTCGAACCTTTATTTGCGCGAAGAAGAGCTGCGCCGCGGTATCGAGCTTTTGTACTTCGCTTACAGGGATTTCACACGCGACCCTGACGAAATTCTGGCTACATCGAATTTCGGCCGCGCTCATCACCGGGTTCTATATTTTGTAAGCCGCAACCCCGGCACGACTGTTTCAGGTTTGCTTCGTCTGCTGCGTATAACTAAACAGTCACTCTCGCGAGTTTTGGGTCAATTGATAGATGAGGGATACATTGATCAACGCACGGGCATCGAAGACAGGCGTCAACGACTATTAGTGTTAACCGAAAAAGGCGTCGAATTTGAAAAAAGCTTGTTTGAAACTCAGCGAAACCGAGTAGCCGAAGCATATAAGAAAGCGGGGCCAGAAGCAGTGTCTGGTTTTTGGGAAGTCTTATTGAACATTGTCGACGAGCAAGAACGAGCGGCTGTTATTAGCCAAATTGAAAAGCAAAGCTAATAATTTCGTGTTAAAGTATAGGCCTCTTGGTTAAACCAACTGCGCATGAAGGCCTTTTTGAGTGAATAAAACAGAAAATTTTGAAAACTTTCTGAATATCTGGAACGGGCTCCCTCGCAATCACCACGAGTTTTTACCTTCAAAGGAAGACTGCAATCCTGCGAACTTTGGTTCGATGTTGGCGCAAACTGCCTTACTCCGGTATGACGCTCGCTACAAACTAACAATTGTTTTCGTCGGGACGGAAATGGAACGCATTTCTGGTATGGGCACAACTGGTGAAAATTACTATTCACTTATCTCCGATGAACTCAAGCCGCAGATGAACTTCCATCACAAAACTATTTTTCAGACGCCCTGCGGTGCCTATGTCGGAGACGTCATAACCACTAGGTTGGGTAACTCCTACTTGTTTGAGACCATGCAGTTTCCCGTATGTGACAAAGATGGACAGGTTCGGTATTTACTAGCTTACGGTCACGGACGGCGCCCCACTGGAGATATGGGCGAGCGCGACGTTAACGACAGAACAGGCCAACATATCAGGGACCTCCATTATATGGATTTGGGGGGCGGGGCTTCCAGTGCCTGCATCATCAATTTTGAAACGCGCACTTAACTGATGTCACCCAAAAAAGAAGGCCCCAGAAACCAGAGTTTCTAGGGCCTTTTCTATATTTTGAAACTAAAAGCGTTACTTTTCGTAGAAGTTTTTACCCGCTTTAACCGGCTTCCAAATTATCTTCATAGAAATATAAAGCAAAATGGTTAGAACCAGAAGGAACAGAAGAACCTTAATGCCCATCTCATGGCGAGCTTCAAGAGATGGCTCCGCTACATACTGAAGAAATTGAACGACATCTTTTGCCATTTGTTCAGGTGTCGCCGGTGTACCGTCTTCATATTCAACCAAACCTTCGGCAAGTGGCTCAACCATTGCGATCTGACCGCCTTTGAAATAGGGATTATAATTCATGCCCTCTGAAAGATCAAAACCAGCAGGAGCGTCGCCGTATCCGGTCAACAAACTGAACATATAGTTGGCACCGTCATGACGTGCCTTGATCATCAAAGATAAATCAGGTGGAAGCGCCCCGCCATTGGCAGACCGCGCGGCATTATCATTAGCAAATGGAGCTGGGAAAACATCCTGCGGCAAAGCACTGCGCACAGTCTCGTCACCGTATTCATCTACTTCGCCGGCCACTTCATATTCAGCGGCCATTGCCTTTATTTGAGCTTCATCGTAGCCAATGTCTGCCAGGTTACGAAACCGAAAATACTTCAAACCATGACAACTAGAGCAAACCTGCTTGTATACCTGCCAGCCACGCTGAGCAGCCGCTAAATCAAACTTACCGAGTGGTCCATTAAAAGACCAATCAACCTGCAAGGGATGTTCGGCAGTTCCAGCAGCGCTAGCGCCCGACAATGCCATTACAGACAAACCAAGGGCGACCGTGATATTTTTAATGAATTTCATCTATCTAACCCCTTATTCCGCAGGCTTCAAAACGGCGGAAGAAATACTGTCCGGCAACGGCAATGTTTTTTCTTTTCGGCTTAGTACTGGCAACACAACAAAGAAATAAGCGAAATAGTAAAGCGTCGCGAACTTGCCGTAGAGCGGAATGTTACCTTCAGGTTTTTGAGCACCCAACCACATCAGAATAAACATATCAACGACCAAGAACGCAAAGAACCACTTGAACATTGGGCGGAAATTACCCGAGCGAACTTTCGATGTATCAAGCCAAGGAAGTGCCAACCATACAAGAATGGAAGCAAACATCGCAATCACGCCCAATAGTTTAGCGTCCAAAATTTCGATCACTCCAGGAATACCTAGCGGGAAATCCACAGAGCGTAAAATCGCGTAGAATGGCAGGAAGTACCACTCTGGCACGATACTATCCGGTGTCACGAGCGAGTCCGCTGGGATATAGTTATCCGGATGGCCAAGAGCGTTTGGCATAAAGAATATAAATGCCGCAAGAATGAAGAAAAACACCCCTGCTCCGAACGCATCTTTAATCGTGTAAAATGGATGGAACGGAATTTGATCTGCGCCAGACTGCACTTCAATACCCAGCGGGTTTCCACTGTCTGAAATTTTCTTCGCCCAGATATGCAAAATTACAACGCCTGTGATAACAAACGGCAACAAATAATGCAGGCTGAAGAAACGGTTGAGTGTCGGGTTATCCACCGAAAAGCCACCCCAAAGCAGTTGCACAATACTCTCACCAACCACCGGAATAGCCGAGAACAAGCTGGTAATAACGGTTGCTCCCCAGAAAGACATTTGTCCCCAAGGTAAAACATAGCCCATAAAGGCCGTCGCCATCATCAACAGAAATATCACCACGCCGAGCATCCAAAGCACTTCACGTGGCGCCTTATAGGAGCCAAAATACAGCCCCCTGAATATGTGAATATATACAGCGATAAAGAAGAAAGAAGCGCCGTTAGCGTGCATATAGCGGATCAACCAGCCATAGTTAACATCGCGCATAATGCGCTCAACGCTGTCAAAGGCCAAGCCTGTCGTTGCGGCATAATGCATCGCAAGAACGACGCCGCTAATAATTTGAATAACCAGCATCAACCCTGCAAGAGAACCGAAATTCCAAAAATAATTTAGGTTGCGCGGTGTCGGCGTTGCGGGGCCAACGACATTATTCACCAAAGACAAAACAGGCAAACGTTCTTCGAACCAGCCAACTGCTTTATTCTTGGGTTTTACAACTTCCCATTCAGCCATGATCTGTCCCCTTACCCGATTTTCAGTGTTGAATCGTTGAGGAACGCATATTCTGGCACCTCAAGATTTTTCGGCGCCGGCCCCTTACGGATCCGACCGGATGTATCATAGTGTGAACCGTGGCAAGGGCAGAACCAACCGCCGAATTCGCCGCGATCATCGCCCGATTTGGTGCCGAGAGGAACACAACCGAGGTGTGTACACACACCCACAACAACCAACCATTTAGATTCGCCAGTTTTCACCCGCTCTTCATCAGATTGCTGATCAATAAGGTCAGACAAGCTCACTGCTTCTGCTTCAGCAACTTCTTCAGCAGTACGGTGGCGGATGAATACAGGCTTGCCGCGCCATTTGATAACGATCGCGGAACCAACATCAATTTTGCTGATGTCAACTTCTACTGAAGCCAGCGCCAATGTGTCGGCAGCAGGATTCATCTGATCGATAAACGGCCAAAGGGCGCCAACAGCGCCTACACCCGCCATACCGGCTGCAGCAACATGAATGAAGTCGCGGCGCGTCGCGCCCTCGTCTTCCTGGTTGGTAGTCTCAAGTGTGCTCATAAAACGTTCCCTGACAGGAAATGATATTGTTGGTCCATTCTTCTTTTCGCGCGGAACCTATTCTATCTTACCTTGCTAGCCTAGTACCGCGTCACACGGACGCAGCAATCCCTCACAAAAAACTGCCGGGTACCCTTAATTAAATCCCGACAAATTTGATTTGGTTTAGTCGTCTCAGCCTCAAGAGGCAAGCGTTTATACCCCGAAATAAGAAAAAATTCGTAAATTTTTGCATGGTGACTGCTAGACGTTGATTGCGCGGCCAAGGCGCTATAGGTTTCGCGGCATGGACATTGCCCTTTATCAACCCGACCAACCGCCTAACACCGGCACTTTACTGCGCCTCGGTGCCTGTATGGGTGTACCCGTTCATATCATTGAACCTTGCGGCTTCCCTTTTTCGCCAAAAGCGATCAAACGATACGCTATGGACTATGCTGACCATGTAGAGATGCGACATCATTTGGATTGGGGAGATTTTCAAAATTGGCACCAAATGTCGCAGCGCCGTTTGGTGTTATTGACGACTCAGTCATCAACCGTCTATAGCGACTTCATATTTCGCCCTGATGACATTCTTATGGTGGGAAGCGAATCTGCCGGAGTGCCACCCGAAGTTCATACATACAGTGACGAGAGGGTCACTGTTCCGATGAAAGCGGAAGTCCGGTCCCTCAACATCGCTGTTGCCCTTTCGATGGTACTTGGTGAAGGGCTACGGCAAACAAATGAGTTTCCTGCAAAGAGCAAAGTAACAGTTTAGCCCAAATAGGGATTTGTGATGAATATTGAAATCAAAAAACAAAAGGCTGCAGATTGGTTTAAATCCCTTAGGGACCAAATTTGCGCCAGCTTTGAAGCACTTGAGGATTCCATTACCGGCCCCCTATCCAGTCGAGGCCCTGGTCGATTTGAAAGGAAAAGCTGGGATAGAACCAACCAAGGAGACGGGGCTCCTGGCGGCGGCGGTGTTATGTCAATAATGCGGGGGGGCAGAGTTTTCGAGAAGGTTGGGGTGAATATATCCACAGTTTTTGGAACATTCAGCGAAGAATTTGCCCAAAATATGCCCGGCGCAGCAGAAGACCCCCGGTTTTTTGCGACGGGTATTTCACTTGTTGCCCATATGAACAGCCCGCGTGTACCTGCCGTACACATGAACACACGCTTTATATGTACTACAAAAAACTGGTTTGGCGGCGGGGCTGACCTTAACGCCCCTTTGCCAAACCCGGAAGACACTAAGGCCTTTCACACAGCCTTTCAGGAATGCTGCGAGAGGCACGACCCAGAATATTATGCCAAGTATAAAAAATGGTGTGACGAATATTTCTACATTCCCCACCGTAACAAGGCACGCGGCGAAGGCGGCATTTTTTATGATCAACTGTCGACGAGCGATTGGTCGGCTGACTTTGCCTTTACGCAGGATGTAGGCCGCACCTTCAATGCTGTCTACCCCGCATTGGTTGCCCAACATATGGACGAAGACTGGACCGCTGAAGAACGTGAGAAGCAACTGATCTACCGTGGCCACTATGCCGAATTCAATTTGGCCTATGACAGAGGCACAACTTTTGGATTGAAAACTGGTGGCAATGTGGAAGCTATTCTGATGTCGCTTCCCCCTGAAGCAAAATGGCCATAGAAGACCTTTGTGGAGATTGATCTAGCGATTTATTTTGGTCTTTTCTGGAATGCGTTTATTGCAGCGACTTTATTGCCAGCCCTGTCTGAAATTACGCTTGCATCGCTTATCACGTCTGAGTCTGGGAAGCCTTTGGTCCTATTTTTTGCGGCGACCTTGGGCAATGTACTGGGCTCCGTTTTGAATTGGTGGCTTGGAAGCAGATTGGTTGAGTTTAAGGACCGAAAATGGTTTCCATTTTCCGAAAATCACATATCGCGGGCCTCGCATCAGTTTAATCGGTTTGGCAAATGGTCGCTGCTATTAGCCTGGCTACCAATAATAGGCGACCCTCTAACACTGATAGCAGGGGTTTTTAAAGTTCGCTTTTTGCCTTTCTTACTGCTCGTCACAACCGGAAAGGCCTTACGGTACGGTGCAATAGTATTTGCCGTTGGTTCAACATAATCGTGATCAATATCGATTTGCTTGCCGTAAAAACGCCTTTATCTTATCCGACATAAACAACAATATAACCAATCAGAAAGAGTTCATTTCATGTTAAAAAGCATCTCTGTAGCGCTAACAGCTATTACGGCCTTAGCAATTACAACAACCGCTTATGCTGATAAAAATGAAAAGAAACGCGCCGAAATTCTTGAAATGCGGGCTGAGGTTCTTGAGCGACTATATGAAGAACGCCCAGAAACACGTCTCGAAATCCAAAATTCGGTTGGCTATGCGGTCTTCTCAAATATTGGCGTGAACGTGATTTTCATTTCCGGCGGTGGTGGCAAAGGCGTAGCCCACGATAAAATAACCGGGAAAGATACCTTTATGAAAATGGGCACCGCCGGTGTTGGCCTTGGCTTGGGCATCAAGGATTTTCGTGCGGTCTTCGTTTTTCATGACACGCAAACCTTCAACAACTTCGTTGAGAAGGGGTGGGACTTTTCCGGTGAAGCTGATGCCGCGGCAAATTCAGGTGATAAAGGCGGTGAACTTTCAGGTGCAACGACTTTGAGCAAAAAGGTCAACGTCTACCAGTTCAACAAAGCTGGTCTTGCGTTACAGGCAACCTTGCGTGGCACTAAATACTGGCAAAACAAGAAGTTGAATAGTGACTAAGTCTCGTTGGGTTCAATGCTATAGCGTTGCCAGCAGTTGATCTTTCGTTAGCGAAAAATCGCTCTCGATCCAATTCTCTTCAAGCCGGGTCAGTGTTTCCCCCAGCTCTGGCCCCGCCGTCGCACCAAGAGCAATCAAATCTCTACCCTTCAACGGAAACTCGGGAATAGGCCAGTCGTGCGACACCTGAGACACTGTGTCGTAGATAGTGTTGCTCCGAACAATTGCAGCTGCCAATGTCGCTGGTTTACCATATATATAGAGGCTTCTACGGATATCTTTTTCTGTCTCCAAATGGGAATGTTGACAAGCGCGTTCGAGGGTAAGCAGAAATCGTCGATCCAGATTGGACAATTTGAATTTTTCTGCAATCTCCACAGCAGACAACAAATCACTAGACAAAACATACAGTCTCACCAGCGGGTCAATCGGTGCTTTTAGCCGCGTTTCATTGATACAATAAACCTCAATTGGTGCAGACAGCCAGCCATCACCATATATCCTGTTCAGTATTCCGGCTTCTTTCATATGGGTTATTGAGGACGCAAGATTCGTAAGCCTCAAAATTTTCAATAACTCATCGCGGGTTCGCTCAACAGACAAGCCGTCCAGCATCTCTCTACATTTTCTACACGCCACATGCCCATTTTCATCAATCTGGCTCGCAAAAAGTCCCGTGAATCTATAAAATCTAAGTATTCTGAGAGCATCTTCCTCAATGCGTTTTTCCGCATCACCGATGAAACGTACAACTTTATCTCGAAGATCATCCAATCCTTTTACAGGGTCGTAAATCATACCATTTGATGTCACATAAAGCGCATTAATGGTGAAGTCTCGCCTTAATGCATCAGCTTGCCAGCTATCAGTGAACTCAACGACCGCCCTTCTGCCGTCGGTTGCTACATCTCGCCTAAGTGTGGTTATTTCGCAAGTCGCCCCGCCGTAAACAGCGGTGATTGTTCCATGTTGCAACCCGGTCGGGATAGTTTTGATTGAGGCTTTGCCCAAAAGGCGCTGCACCGCTTCAGGCGTATGCGGCGTTGCAATATCTACATCTGTTGCAGAAATCCCGAGCAAACTATCGCGCACTGCCCCGCCAACAAAACACATATTGTCAGAGCCAAGAGCATCGATAAGCGCAAGTGAAAATTCCGAGGTCAACCAATCAGGCTGCCAACCCTTTGGGGAGGCTATCAGACGATCAGTCGAAGGCCCCACTAGGTCCTCCACCAGTCTCATCAGGGTTGGGGTCTTCAGAATCTTTTTTATCAAGTTCGTCTTTTGGAATATAATATCCGGGGATTACCTTCCCGTTTTCAACTCGAGCAGGCACGTAAATGCTATCAACATCTCCAGCTCCGTCATCGAAAAACCTAAGTCCAAGTCCTGTAGCCAGCGTGGCCGCGAGCAATGCTGCCAATCCGATTCGAAACCGTCTAAACTCTATCCGTCTTGTTTCTTCATCCAGGTCACGCTTCATCCGCCAGCGAACCCACAAAAGCAGCCCGATGATAGGAATTAGTATCAGCATAAGTCTCAAGAAAAATGCCATATTATACCTTCTCTCTTGCAGCTTCCATTACATCCACCAAATTCACTAGCATTGCCGCTGTCGCGCCCCAAATGAAAAAATCACCATAGGGCATGGCATAATAATGACGGCGACGACCTCGCCAAACTGCACTCTGTCGTTGATGGTTGGACCTATCCAGAACAAAATCCAGTGGCACTTCAAAAGTGGCTGCCACTTCACCACTATCAATCTTCAGATTGAAGCCAGGGCGAACCGTGGCTACAATCGGTGTAATTTCAAAACCCGTCCCTGTGCGGTAGCGATCTAACTCACCGTGAATGCTGATAAAGTCTTCGGTTAGGCCAATTTCTTCCTGCGTCTCGCGCAAAGCAGCGGACAATGCATTCTCATCGCCGTCATCAATGCTGCCGCCCGGAAAACTTACCTGCCCAGCGTGCTTAGATAGTGTTTCGGTTCGTTGAGTCAGCAAAATGGTAGGACCATCATCATGCCTGACAATTGGTACCAAAACGGCCGCCTGGCGAGGAGTTTCTTTCAATAGTTCCAACGAATCATGCTCGTTGTTAAGATCAAAATCACTCCGTGCGCCGCGTGCGCCAGCGTTTTGCCCTGAAAATGCTTTATGTAACCAATGTTGAACCATAGGCCTTTCTATTCATTTGTCGGCCACTCACCCAGAGAAAACCTGACTGAGTTACTGATAATACTACAGCGGCTTATACCATCAATTTCTTCGATATCGCCTCTTTCAATCAACTCGTAATAGATTGACCGAGCAATTAATGCCTCCAAGCGCCCTCGTACAAGCAAATAGGGCCTTGGCTCACCTGTTTCTTGATCCACATCAACCCTAATAGGGTGATCTTTGTCCGCCACAACCGCGTCACCAACATTTGTTGTAAAGCAAAGAGACGCCCCCTCTTCACCCGCCGCAAACTCGACACTTGTTGCAACAAAATGGGCGTCATCAACGGTAATGCCAATTTTCTCAACCGGCGTGACCAAATAGGTTTTACCGTCCTCATCTTTGCGTAACACCGAGGCAAAAAGTTTGACCATTTTCTTGCGGCCTATGGGGGTGCCCATATAAAACCAGGTACCATCTGACGCTATGCGCATGTCAATGTCACCGCAGAAATCAGGATGCCACTTTTCTACCGGCGGAAACCGTTGATCACCAACCTGTTTCATGAATGCGGTTAAGTCAAAACCCTGATGCGCCGTTCCATCTTGCAAAAGCCAATCTCCTTTACCCTCTTATATGGCCCATTGGCCACGAATGAAAAGAGGTGAGTGATCAACTCGCAAGCGCTAGATCATTTTGGACAGGTGCATGCATAACTTCTAGACTTGGCTCCACTCTACCAACCGCGGGTAAAGACGGTAACAATGCCGACTGCTTAACGAGCAAACGCCGTGCATCCCTCCCGCCAGGAAGTGTAATGTAACTTGGCAAGGTCGACACAAAACCAAATCGCCCGTAAAAACACGCGTCGCCAACAAGCACAATACGCCGGTGCCCTAGCGTTGCAGCCGCTGAGAGTGTCCTGATCATCAAACTTGACCCTGCACCAGCGCCTTGAACTGCCGGATCAACCGCGAGCGGACCCAGTAGCAACGCAGGGCATCTTTCTCCAGTTATCAGGTCGCTGATGTAAATTGGCCAATAACGAATACTGGCTGCCACCTTGCCCTCATGGCGCACAACTTGACAAAGTGCAGTGATAGGCTCTGCATCTTGCCGCAAGGCATATGAAGCTTTCTCCCGCCTATCGGCACCAAAAACAATATTGAGAAGCTTGGTGATTTCGGGTGCGTCGGTCACCCGTTCCATATCGAACGTAAACATCGTATTTTTCCATATCGGCGGCGCAAAATACGCCAGAACAACAAAAAGGCTTGGTGTAGTCCTCAGCGTCGTCGCAGTCGGCTAAGCCGTTTGATATGGTTCGTGTTTAACATAGCGTCCGTTACAATTTTATGTTCAAAACGAGCGAAACATAGGACCGAAAATCATATAAATCCAGCCTTATTTTCATTTACTTTATTGTTATTTTTCCACATTGGTTTTTCCGCCAGCAACAAAAACGAAATCACAGTGTTTACTGCCGTTCGCAATGGTTTGGGTGCGCTGTAATCCCCAGCCAAATTCTTTGGATAAGGTTCGATCAATATTACAAATTGTGGGTACGAACTCCTGCACGCCTTGTTTGCGCGCCAACTGGCAGGCGGCACAGTTGGTAATATTTAATCCGAAGGAGCCCGATCCAAGCTTGCGATATTCCATGCGGTATTGCCCGTCGCCCAGCAATGTAGATTTTTCGGCAAAATACTTGGTAAATCGCTGCCCTAACGCAGAAAACATAAACCATGATGACAGGCGTTTGACGAAAGTTGGCACCCTGGAAATCTCCAAATCAATAACGTGCGTTACCAAGCGCTCTGCCTCTTTTTGTTCGATGCGATGGCTGGACAGAAGTTTGTAAAGCGCAATCATGTTCGCTGAGGCAGCATGTGAAATACGAAGCGATGCTGGCGCCTCTTTCAGGTCAGGAAGGTCATCTGCAACCGATTGAAAAATCATATTGGCTTCATTTTGCCATTCAGATGCATTAAATTCAGGCAGATGAACGAAAACCGGCAAACATGAGCGCTTCCACAACTGCTCAAAATTCTTATGAAGCTTTTTCGTTTGCTTTGAAATCATTGGGAACACCTCAAGTAATTGCCCTACACTTATGCAAATACCTTCAGCAGCACAATCAGAATTCCGTTAACTGCTCACCGTTCGAGTAAGACCATTTCGGCGACCGCAAAACCACCTGAGCCTTAATTCGCTAACTTCTCATCGACCATGCTGGCTGCCATCACCACAGTTTCAAGCGAACGCAAGAAAAACTCCACAGGTACAGTTTCAAATTCATCAGAAGGGCGGTGGTAATGTGGATGATCTTCTACACCAAAATAGAGAAACGGGACGTCAGCGCGGTGAAAAGGCCCATGATCAGAGGAAAATGTCCAATCGTTGATCCCTAACTCAGGGTCATCATGCCCTTTCAAGAGCTTCACCGGTGCTTTTTCAGCGATTTCATCAATAACCGCGTTCAGCTCTGGGCGATGAAACGCGCCTGCTACATAAAGTTCGTTTTTGTCACTACGGCTAAGCATGTCAAAGTTGATATTGAAAGCGATTTTGGGATCAATGCGTTCGATATTTCGAACAAAAGCCACCGCTCCTTGTAGACCCATTTCTTCAGCATCAAACAAGGCAAATATCACGTCATTTTTAGGTGGCTGGGCCTTAAAATGCTCAGCAACCGCCAACACCCCTGCAACACCAGACGCGTTGTCGTCAGCACCGTTAAAAATTTCACCGTCCCGTGCGCCTAAATGATCATAATGCGCTGAAACAACTATAGTTTTATCAGTATCGCCAGTGCCTTCGATGCGGAACAGCAAGTTATTACCGATAAAATCGGATTTGGTTCCATCTTGGCTTTCAGTGGTGAATTTGAATTTATGTTCATGGGTCGGGCCAACCATGTCAACATTCAGCTCCGCAATCCGGCCTAGCAAATACGCCTGAGCCTTGGCGCTACCTTCCGTGCCTGTCCTACGACCGGCCATTTCGTCGGCTGATAAAATTTTGATAGTTGCAGTTGCCGTGTCACGGTCAAAGGTCACAGTTTCCGCGTAAGCTACAGTGCTCGTCAATGCTACAACAGCGGCAATCATTGACAGCAGTGTTTTTTGATATTTACCCATGACTTAAACCACCTAATTTAATTATTATTGCTGCAATTTACTGTAGTTGCGGCAGATAGCAATAACTACACGACGTATTGGTCTATTCGCGAGTTAAAATTCGAAAAGAAAGCCCCCGCAGCAAACGCTGCGAGGGCTCCTTAACTCAAAACTAATTTAGTTAGTGTGGTTAGCTGGCTTAGAAGCCCATGCCGCCCATACCGCCCATACCGCCCATGTCAGGCATGCCACCGCCGCCAGGCATAGCTGGTGCAGCAGGCTCAGGCTTATCAGCAACCATTGCCTCGGTTGTGATCATCAGACCGGCAATAGAAGCCGCATCCTGAAGGGCCGTACGAACCACTTTCGTTGGGTCGATAATGCCTTTGGATACCAGGTCACCGTATTCTTCTGTTTGCGCGTCGAAACCGAAGTTTGCATCGTCCTGCTCAAGAAGTTTGCCGGCAACAACAGCACCGTCAACACCAGAGTTTTCAGCGATTTGACGAACAGGTGACTGCAACGCACGACGGATGATAGCGATACCGCGTGTCTGATCGTCGTTAGCACCTTCCATGCCTTCAAGGGCTTTGGTTGCGAACAACAGTGCAGTTCCGCCACCAGCAACAACGCCTTCTTCAACAGCTGCACGGGTTGCGTGCAGTGCATCGTCAACGCGGTCTTTACGCTCTTTCACTTCAATCTCGGTGGCGCCGCCAACTTTGATCACAGCAACACCGCCAGAAAGCTTAGCAAGACGCTCCTGAAGCTTCTCTTTGTCGTAATCTGAAGTGGTAACTTCGATTTGCGCTTTGATCTGCTCAACACGTGCTTTGATGTCGTCTTCTTCGCCGATACCATCAACAATTGTTGTGTCTTCTTTGGTGATGTTAACGCGCTTGGCAGAACCCAGCATGTCAATACCAACATTTTCAAGCTTGATGCCCAGATCTTCAGAAATCACTTCGCCTTTAGTTAAGACAGCGAGATCTTCGAGCATTGCTTTACGACGATCACCGAAACCAGGTGCCTTAACAGCAGCAATCTTCAGGCCACCGCGCAATTTGTTAACAACCAACGTTGCCAGTGCTTCGCCTTCAATATCTTCAGCAATAATCAGCAAAGGACGGCTTGACTGAACAACAGCTTCCAAAAGCGGCAGCATGGGCTGAAGGTTAGAAAGCTTCTTCTCGTGAAGAAGGATCAATGGGTTTTCCATATCAACCGTCATCTTCTCAGCATTTGTGATGAAGTAAGGTGACAGGTAACCGCGATCAAACTGCATGCCTTCAACAACGTCCAGCTCGCTCTCAAGGCCTTTAGCTTCCTCAACAGTGATAACGCCTTCTTTGCCAACTTTTTCCATCGCAGCAGCGATGTCTTTACCAACCTGAACTTCACCGTTCGCTGAGATTGTGCCAACTTGCTCGATCTCTTCGTTAGTGGTTACAGTTTTTGAGCGGCCTTTAAGGCTTTCAACAACAGCTGTTGTAGCAAGGTCAATACCGCGCTTCAGGTCCATTGGGTTCATGCCAGCAGCAACAGACTTCATACCTTCGCGAACGATGCTTTGAGCCAGAACAGTTGCAGTTGTTGTGCCGTCGCCAGCAACATCATTGGTGCGAGAAGCTACTTCTTTCACCATTTGCGCGCCCATATTCTCGAACTTGTCTGTCAGTTCGATTTCTTTGGCAACAGAAACACCGTCTTTGGTGATGCGCGGTGCGCCGAATGATTTGTCGAGAATTACGTTACGACCTTTAGGGCCGAGTGTTACTTTTACAGCGTTCGCGAGCACATCAACGCCAGCCATGATTTTGGCGCGTGCTTCGTCGCGGAGTTTTACTTCTTTAGCAGCCATCTTGGGCCTCCTGATACTTCAGTATAAAATTACGAATTAGGAATGGGTGTCGAGCGATTACTCGATGATCCCCATAATGTCTTTTTCCTGCATAATCAGCAGATCTTCACCGTTAAGCTTAACTTCGGTGCCGGACCATTTGCCGAACAGGATCTTGTCGCCAACTTTAACATCAAGCGCAGTTACGGTGCCGTCATCAGCTTTTGTACCGTTGCCAACTGCCAGAACTTCACCTTCTGAAGGTTTTTCCTGAGCTGTGTCTGGCAGAATAATCCCGCCAGCAGTTTTAGCTTCGCTTTCTAAACGCTTGACCAGTACACGGTCGTGAAGCGGACGAAGAGCCATGGTTTGTCTCCTAATTGATAAACCTAAATTAAAATTATTAGCACTCACCCCTATGGAGTGCTAACGCGTGCTTGTATTTAAGTGAAGCAGGTCTGCGGTTCAAGGCCTGAATCTATAATTTTTGTTGTTTTTCGTGATTCATCACCGAAATGAATGCCAGGCAATCAGACGGGCCGGCGAACCGGCCCATCAGTTACTTGTGCATTACCTGCTTATACTAAAGCGCTTTCAAATGCTCTTTGACGATCAATAACGCAAGTTGATCACGGGCCGCAAAGTCAACAGGCCGTGCCCAATCACGGCCGATTGCTTCCCACAAGGCATTGTCGGGGCCAACGCCCAATGCCGACACATAATCATCATCAACCACAATGAATTGATTGCCATAAGTTAGCAAAAATCCGCCGTGCTCGGCGCGCACCTTCGCTGCTTCCTCGTAGCTGGCAAGCCAGATGTTCCAAAAAATATGACAACGCTTAGGGTGCAAAAACCCAGAAAAACTAGCCTCTGCCCTCTTTTCAAAACAATCAACCACAGCCTTCCAGCTCGGAAATCCGATCTTGCGGGCAATAGTGGCCAGGCAATGCTTACGTTGAATATCTTCGCCGAGTGCAACAGCAGGACTGTTTTTAGTCAAGCGCTGGAGTGCCGAGCGTGACCCGGCCTTGGCCTGCTTATGCAACAGGCGTGCTTCGTTTTTCAAATGATCTAAAATTGGGGCACCGATAGAATCAATATCAGGGCTGCCCTCACCTACGTGTGACATAACATCGTCTCCAATAATGGACATCACCGCTCTCTAGTGTCCTGAAGAACCATGCGCTGTGCGATAGGTCTTACTTATGTGAAAATCAGGGTGCAGTTGGCTTTTGGCGGGCGGGCGCCCCTGAGCGCCTGCCGCTTGGTATACGCATTAAAACAAAAAGGTCAAGGGTCGCATTACAATCCGATGAATGCCATGTCTTCGTTACCGCGGCGCGCTTTCTCATACAGGGTCTTGGTGAAATCGGCCTCAGCGTCCAAGCCTAGCTTTTGCTGCGTTTGCCACAAGCCATACAGAGAACCAGCACTATTAGGGTGCCGAATAAGGCTCGCCTTAAAGGCATCCTCAGCTTCGCTGTATTTTCCGTCCATATAAAGCGCTGCGCCTAAGCTTTGTTCTACAGCATAATACCAGAAGGGCGGCTCGGTATAGGGCATGCTATCTTGAAGTTTAATATTCTCGCGCATTAGTGCTGCCGCCGCATTATAGTCCTGCATGCTCATTTTAATTGTTGCAGCAATGGTGTTGCTGGCAAGCTGTAAAATTGTTCCGGCAGGGATGCCCGCAGACTTAATCGCCTCTTCGTTCATCAGGGCATTAATGGCTTCTTGCTCCGCAGCCGCACGGCTATCACCCGTCTCAGCAAATACTTTACCGCGCGCATAATGCCACATAGCCTTCAGATACGGGATACTGTCTCCGGGGTCTGGTAAAGCTTGAATTTCATCGACATTGGCGAACTGGGAGTGGGCGAAATACGGTGCCGCTTTTATCGGAGCAATCCATTCTGCAACTTTAAGCACCTCCGCTGGGATGACGTCATCTAGCTTTTGGGCGTACTTAAGGGCAGTATTACCGTCTTCCGCCATTTGGGCTGACACCAGAATGAAGTGAATATTGTGCGGATAATAGCCGTAGCGATACAGCATCGAACCCTCTGTTTCGCTAAGATATAATTCGTCCACAGCAGCGGCTTTTATATTGGTATCAAGACTGTCCAGATAGCGGCCGATACGGAAATAGATATGCCCTGGCATATGAACCAAATGGCCTGACCCCGGCGCAAGGCCCGCCAACTTATCTGCATGCACAGCAGCTTCCTGAGCGCGCGTGCTGGCCTCATACAAATGAATAAACAGATGGATTGCACCGTAATGGTCCGGGTTGGCTTCCAGCACATTGTTGATGGTATCAATCGCAACTTTGATATGCGGATGAGGCGATGAGAAGTCACGCTCCCAATAGTCCCACGGCGAGGTATCCATAATCGCTTCAGCATAAAGCGTAGCAATGTCCTGATCATCAGGAAAAGCAGCATGTACAGCTGCCATGGCATCAGCATATTCGCGGTCTTGCTCAGCTCGCGTAATACCCGAGTCCGGATTATACCGCTTTTCTACCGCTTCAATCAGCGCCCGCTCCCGCACATCTGCACCTTCTTTCAGTGCCGACGCCTTCTGGATAGCTGAAAGCGCGAGCACTCCCGCTTCATCAGTCATCGGCGCATTTATATTGGGGCCTAGCGCGATAGCCTCGCCCCAAAAGCAAATCGCACAGTTTGGGTCCAATTCCTGTGCCTTCTTAAATGCGCGAATGGCCTCCCAGTGATTGAATGCATACAACAGCGCAAAGCCTTGCCTAAAATAAGCCCCCGCTCGCTCGTTTTCACTGGAAATAGGGAAATCCCGGTGGTCAAGCCCAGTTAAAATTGGAACTTCGCTGGAGATTCTATCTGATGCATTGGCCGCGCTGGACAGCATTCGCGCTATTTCTGGACGAAACAAAAGGCCGCGTTTGGAACCGAGCGGTCCGCACAAATTCTGAGTGACCGTTGAAGGATTAAAAGCATACGCCTCAACGTCAACCGATTGCTCAGTAGAGTTAATTGGCAACATTATATTCGCCCCAACTAAAACAGCAGCGGCAATTAGAGGTGTAATATATGGTTTCATTTTTGGCTCCCCACAGCGAAAAGTGGCAGCGACGACTGCTTGCGATATGCTAAACCATAGTTGGAAAAGAAAAATTCGTCCATAGTAAGCATTGTTGCGACGTTCAGCATTTAAGACCTACCGATACATTTGGTCAGGGAAAACCAGTTACGGGTGGCTAAAAAAAATTGCCTGGCCACGCGCATGTAAATAACGAACTTCCCGTTCGAACCATGAACCTGCCCTTGTTTGTTCAATAGGCGTTGCTGATATGAAAGTTGCGTTAAGGTGGCACATTTGATCAAGAAATTGCCGATTTAAGGCCCATACTTCCCCCGGAGGCAACCTTTCAAACATAGGGTCGTTTATCTGAAAAAAGCAGGCGCCTACATCAGTCGCCGTGCGGGTATATTCCGGGTAATGCCCCAGAACCGCTGTCGCAACGAACGATCTCTGCTGTTTAATCAAAGGCGAATAATTTCGAAACGCTGAATGGCCCGAAGCAGGCACAGCTGTACCTACTCCTTTTTCGTATAACGCCATAGCACAACCCCCGGTTAGTGCACCGCAATAACGCCATATTATTTATAAATTGAAGACCACACACCCCTCTAAAGAGGGGGTTAGGCCGTGCGGTCGCTGACAGGGCTAAAACCAATTAAATTAGCATCTCGAGCACATATTACGGCTTCGATACGGGTACTAACACCGAGAGCCTTCTTTGCTGCATCAATATGCTCCTTAACCGTATGAGGGCTGATACCAAGAATACTTGCAATTTCATCGTAATTTTTACCGTGTTGGGCCCAATTCAAACAATCACGCTGTCGTCCGGTAAGCGAGAATTTTTCTTCGCCATCAAATATTTTTTTTATCGAAACAGCTCTATGATAAGCGGTCTGAACCATTAACTGAAATGCTGTCATTTCAGATGGCCCTGTCTTCAAGTCACTGCCCGCAATCGACGCACCGCCCAGTGCACCACGTGGTCCATGAAAGGGATAAACAATACCTTCTGTAAGACCAAATTTTTTTGCTTCATCGAAGGTTCGCCTCTCCGGTTTTGATAATTTGACATTAGCCAAAACCCAACTCCAAGTGTAGGGGGCCGTAGCCTCACGCGAAATCCGAACGGCGGGATCATCTAGGAAATAGTAGTTCTGCTTGTAGTAGCGAAACCAGGCGCTATGGGAGCAGTCGAACAAAAGCGTCGTATCTGTAACGCCGCCGGGCTGAATAAGTTGACCGAAAAGGTGGAACTGAACACCATAGGGCGAAGTGTACTTCCTAAATAAAAGTTCCAAATCCTCGATGGTATCAATTCCTTGTGCCTTTCGTGAAAACTCAAAAGCAGCCTTTTCAATTAACATGAATTCACCGCCTCTCGTCTTCTTGTTAGGCACGGGCAACCACAGAAATACTTCTACTTCTTTTTTCCAGATTGTCTAATGGCCACAGTTTCAGTCATTTACTGGATAATTTTGCGAAAACATGTAGCGTGTACATAGAATGGCTATTTCATACATTACAGACTGGGGAACTGAAAGATGTCAAAAATTATATACTCGCTTTATGGAGCAATTTGCTATCTCTTGGGTTTGGTCAGTTTAATTGCATTTGCCCTTTTTGCCAACAATGGATTCGTAGAGGTTGGCATGTGGCTAGATGACCCAGTTCTGGGCGCTTTCGGCATTGATCTGCCAGCTGGCGGAATGGCAGGCAATCCTTACGTCAATAATTTTGGCCTAATTACCTTATTCGGCGTCCAACATTCGGTCATGGCGCGCCCTGGCTTCAAAAAGATGCTCACAAAAGTGATCCCTGAATCGCTGGAACGGAGCACCTATGTGCTCGCAACAGCCCTGGTCATATTTATTCTGATTTTATTTTGGCGCCCCATGATTGACATAGTTTGGCAAGCAAAGGCCGAATGGCTACGCACCACATTGCATCTTGCTTTCTGGTTTGGATGGGTCGTCACATTCTTAGCCACGCAAATGATCGACGGCATGCACTTGCTCGGCGTCAAACAATCATTCGGTTCAGGCAACCCTGACAGCGGCGTCAAGCAATTTGTAACACCTGCATTCTATAAGTTGGTTCGCCACCCGATCCAGACCGGCGTTGTTATTGCCATGCTCGCAACGCCTGACATGACGGTCGGCCGTGCCGTACTGGCGATAGGCGTAATCGTGTATATATTCATCGGCCTTTACTATGAAGAACGCGACCTGATCGCCGAATTCGGCGACACTTACCGTGACTATAAAAAAAGGGTTCCTGCCCTGCTTCCTTGGCTCAAACTTGGCAAAAAATAACTAATTATCAAATGGTTGCGATTAAACGATTGTCTCGGAAGAATTCGGTAGCATGGTCGAGAAATGCTCGAACTTTAGCAGTCATATGCCGATGCGGCGGAAACATCATGTAAACACTGCGGTGATAGGCGTTATATTCTTCCAACACGAGAGCAATGCGCTTTTGCTTTAGATCCTGCGTTATTGTAGAGCTTAGGCACAGTCCAATCCCCAGTCCCGCATTGACCATGTCCCTTATGGGACGGGCGGCGTTCACACGAGCGCGCGGCGCAACGGCAACATGAGTTTTGTGGCCATTTTCAACAAAATCCAATTGATTATTTGGACTGATCGTCGAACCAATAATACAGAAATGATCTTTAAGATCAGCGGGCTTAGTTGGACAGCCATATTGTTCGAGATATTCATTTGACGCGCAAAGGTGATAACTATAGTCAGCAATCTTTTTTGCTTTTAAGCTGCTATCCTCAAGTTCGCCGATCCGAACTGCCACATCAAACCCCTCTGCGATAATATCTACTTTGCGTTCTTCAAGACGAAGGTCAACACTGACCGATGCGTGTTTCTCCAGGAACGTTTGCACACACTTTGACAGAAGCTCTTCGCCTATGATGCGCGGGCCCGCGATACGCAAGTGGCCAATAATTTTCTGAGACTCCGCAACCGCCAGATCTAGCATTTCGTCCATTTGTTCGAGAACGACGCGGCACCTATCGGCGTAAACCACACCCATATCGGTTGGGTGAACATGGCGAGTTGTTCTGATAAGAAGCTGTGCCCCGAGCTTATCTTCTAGTTGCCGCACATATTTGCTTGCCAAAGCTGTTGAAATACCCAGTCGCTTGGCGGCAGCAGTAAAACTGCCCTGCTCTGCAACACTCGCGAATACGCGCATGCCTTCTATAGTATCCATATTATCCACATTTTGTTGATTATGTTTCGCAGTAATGCATTATTATCAACATAATATCAATTGTGTATCTATGGAGGTGTAGCGGCCTCCCCGGCGAAAAGAGAACCCAAATAAAGGATACACAGATGATAACTTTATACAGACACCCGCTTTCCGGCCATTCCCACCGGGTCGAATTGATGCTTTCCCTATTGAAACTCAATTTCAAGACCGTCGACGTTGACTTGATGAAAGGTGCGCAGAAGCAACCTGAATTCGTATCAAAAAACCCGTTCGGCCAAGTTCCCGTTCTTGAAGACGACGACATAACTCTCTGGGATTCAAATGCGATTATTATCTATTTGGCCCGCAAATATGGCAACGATAGCTGGCTGCCTGAAAACCCTTTGGACGAAGCTAAGGTAATGCCGTGGTTGGCTATCGCGGCCGGAAAAATTGCCTTTGGCCCTGCTGCTGCGCGTTTGGTGAATGTTTTCGGTGCTGGCCTGGACCACAAGAACGCAATCAATATTTCGCTTGATCTGTTTTCCGTCATGGACCCCGTACTTACAGACACTCGATTTTTAGCAGGTAACATCCCAACAATCGCTGATGTGGCGGCATACAGCTACATTGCCCATGCTCCCGAGGGCGACGTGTCTCTCAAAGGCTTTCCTGCGATTGAAAGCTGGCTGACCCGCATAGAAGCTCTGGATGGTTTTGTGCCCATGCAGGCAACCAGTGTCGGCCTAAAAGCAGCATAACCAGCAGAAGTCAGGAAAGAACAATGACCGATCTTGAAACACCATTTCATGCCGGTGAACTGGCCATCCAGGAAAAACTGGGTGTGCGCGAGCGTGTCCACAGCTATGCGCCCAAGTTTGTCCGTTCTTTCCTGCCACAACAGCACCAGGATCTGTTGGAAAGCTTACCGTTCATTGTAGTGGGTTCAGTGAATGATCAGCAACAGCCAAATGCCTCTATCCTTTTTGGGGCGCCCGGTTTCATCCGTTCTCCTAATGAAACCACCGTTTCGATAAAAGCGGTCCCCTCCCAAGGCGACCCTTTGTACAGGAATTTGCGTATGGGGTCGCCGCTCGGATTTCTAGCGATTGATTTTGAAACTCGTCGTCGCAACCGCCTAACCGGTAAAATAACGAAAGCTGATCAACATGGTTTCACGATCAAAGTAGATCAGTCTTTCGGTAACTGTCCGCAGTATATCCAGTCCCGAACACCGTGTAACAAAAGTACCCGAAGTGAAAATCACCCCACCGGTAAAATCCTTTCGCCACTTCCAAAGGTAGATTTGACAGAACGACTAGAAAAAGCAGACACCTTTTTTATCGCATCAAGCTACTGCGAGGATGCAAATGACAGAAAACACGGCGTGGATGTTTCTCACCGAGGCGGAAAACCCGGCTTTATGAAAATAACTGGAAACACTCTGAGTTTCCCCGATTTCTCGGGCAATAATCACTATAATACCTTTGGTAATATCGCGCTCAACCCAAAGATTGGCATTCTAGTTCCTGACTTCATATCAGGCGACATGCTTTATATTGAAGGCGTAGCAGAGATAATCTGGGACGGGCCCAAGGTTGAAGCCTTCAAAGGGGCAGAACGCCTAGTTACCCTTCAGATCACTAAGGCAACGCTTGTAGAAGGGGCCATGCCTATAACCTGGAATTTTAATGATTATTCACCCAGTTTAGAGACAACCGGAGACTGGGAAACAGGAAACAGCTCTGCGAATTCAGAGGAGTCACTTTGGCGCACTTTGCGCGTCGACCGTATAGAGCGAGAAAGCAGCACCATAAACTCGTTTTATCTAACCGCCACTGACAGCTTGCCGCTTGAACCCTACCTGGCTGGCCAACATTTGCCTATTCGCCACCCATCCAATCCAAAAGCCATTCGCACCTACACTCTTTCAAAGGCGCCATGTGGGTCACAATATCGTCTTTCAATAAAGCGTGAAACAAAGGGGTTGTTTTCCCGGTTCATGCACGATGATCTTCGTGTGGGCGAAACCATACAGGCAATGTCACCACGCGGCGTGTTCCATCTACCACAGACCCAAAACAGACCCTTACTTCTTTTCTCTGCAGGCGTTGGCATAACGCCAATGATCGCAATGTTGGAAGCAGCTGTTAACACCACTAGTTGCACAAACGGGAAGAAAACCAAGCACTCGATAATTTTTATTCATGCCGCGCGTAACGGCGAAGAGCACGCGTTCCGCAACCACCCTATTCTGGCAAACCCAGCTGACTTCGGTGTCACTCTGTTGGTTGCTTATAGTAAGCCAACTACTCAGGATATAATCGATAGAAAATTCCATATTCATGGCCGCATTGAAAGCCAGGCAGTCGCTGATATTGTCCCTGAAGGCGAAGTGGACGCTTTCCTATGTGGGCCGAACCAATTTATGACCGACATACGAGCACACTTAAAAGCTGCAGGCGTAGATAATCAGCAGATACATCAGGAAATATTCGGTGGCCCAAAGGTTGAAAAAATCTCCATGCCGAACATAGAAATTCCAGTTCAACTGCAATCGAAAGATACTATACTTTCATGGAACCCATCAACTGCCACTTTGTTGGAAACTATAGAAGACGCTGGAGTAGACGCCCCGTTCTCCTGTCGAACTGGAAATTGCGGAACCTGTCTGGTCAAAGTATTAAAGGGCAAAGTCAGCCATCCAGATGGCGTGCAGTACCAACCCGCTGATGATGAAGCGTTAATGTGCTGTGCGACCCCCGATGAAGACACCAAGAATATCTCGCTCGATCTGTAAAAAACACCCCCTCCCGTTTCTCTTTGACTTGATCGGAAAGCTGTTTCAGTATCCTTGATAAGGGGAGGCTTTATGACACAACAAGAAGATAACACTCTTTGGGTTGCAATCATCGGGGCAGGTCCTGCCGGTTATTATACCGCTGAGGCGCTAACAAAAGGCGACCAGGATGTCAGGGTTGATATTATTGACCGACTGCCAACACCCTTTGGTTTGATACGAGCTGGTGTTGCCCCCGACCACCAATCTATCAAAAATGTTTCCCGGCGTTATGAAGCCACCAACCAGCGAGATGATGTGCGTTTTGTTGGCAACCTTTCTTTGGGACGCGACGTAACGCTGAAAGAATTACAGGAGTTATACGACGTGGTCGTACTGGCCACCGGTGCGGCAAAAGACCGACCCTTGGGAATTGATGGAGAAGATTTACCAGGCGTTATCGGGTCTGCACCGTTCGTCGGCTGGTATAACAGCCACCCCGACTATGCAGGCCTCGACCCGGACCTGCGCGTAGCTTCTGTCTCTGTCATCGGCAACGGTAACGTAGCGGTTGATGTTGCCCGCATTTTAGCCAAGACCGCAGGTGAAATGGAACAATCTGATCTGGCGGCACATGCCGCAGACCATATCCATAGTTCATCAATTAAAGATATTTATGTGCTGGGCCGCCGTGGCCCATTGGAGGCCGCGTTTACGCCGAAGGAATTAGGTGAGCTCAATCAGCTTGAGAATTGCGTAACGCTTGTGGACGGCACACAATTGCCTGATCCTTCAGTCGATGAAACACTGTCCGGTGCCACAAAAAAGAACATGGTTGCACTTCGAGCCATGGCTGAAAACTCAGCAGACGAAAAACCCGTGCGTCTGCATATCCAATTTTATCGCAGGCCGATGGCCATTATCGGCGAAGACTGTGTTTGCGGCATTCGATTGGAAGAAACCGTTGTTGAGGACGGAAAATGTGTTGGAACAGGAAAGTCCGAGGTTTTACCCACAGGCCTTGTTGTACCTTGCATTGGCTATCGCTCCAGCCCTCTGCCGGACATCCCCTATGATGATTGGCGCGGCGTATACCAGAACGAAGACGGCCTGATTTCTGACGGCCTATACTGCGTTGGATGGTGTAAACGAGGCCCGACCGGCACCATTGGCACCAACAAGCCCGACGGTGTCGGTATGGCGACCAAAATACTTGAAGAAGTAAATGCGCGCGGCAAAACAGGCCGCATAGGCTTGGACGCCATCATTAAAGAACGTGATCTGCAGATCGTCACATTCCAGGATTGGAAAAAAATCGAAGCGGCAGAAATTGATGCCGCAGAAGGCGACGCACCAAGGGTTAAGTTTTCTGACCTTGATGAGATGGTATCTTTGGTTGATCGCGACTAGCGGGCAACTACCGCCGAAGTAGACGATACTCACCAGAGACTTTGGTAAATTTGAGCGCAACTGCGAGTGCAAAAAAGAGCGGCGCCAACGATATCAAAAACGACGAAAAACTAGTGTAAGTGGACCCTGTAACCGCTTCCAGATAGCTCTTGCGGGCGGCATAATAGGCATTTAAATGGCCGGCTATAATTTCACGGTCCGGATTACCAATACCCGTCGTAATTTCATCCAATCCGAGCAACAAGTTTGATGGAATATCTGCAGGAAATTCCTCATTGGCTAAAACAAGTTCCAATTCTGATTTTTTCACCTTCACCCATTCGCAAAGCTCCGGTGCTTTTGCTAAAGCACCCTCTTCCTCACAGGCATAGAGACTATAAACTTCAAACCAATTTTCAACCGCGAGTATTTTCTTCTCTGCGATTTCTTCGGATCGTTCAACGGCTTGCATGGAACGCAGAATTCGAGCTTCCTCAAATACGCCCACCACGGAAACAAGCGCCAAAAGCACCCATACATATTCGGCTAATTTCCACTGACGCGCTGTAAGCGGATATTTAAAAACCAAAATAAAATGGAGAATTCCCAGGGCTACAAAAAAAGTGGAACCAACAAAATACGGGTTTGTCGCCAATTGCAGCAGCTGTTCCATAATTCCTCATCAGACAATACGGCACCGATATTGTAGCACCCTGTGTCAGACAATAATTTGACAACCGACCAAAGTAAACACATCCATCTAATCAACCGCAGATATCCAGTAGGATCGAAACATCTTTGAATGCTTAGCCAATTGCTTATTCAGCTTGCTAACCTCGGCATGTTCCAGAAAGCCATGCGGATCTTTCATGTGCCAGACCGAAACGCTGGTCGGCGCTTCGGCGGGGGCAATATCATCGGTCAAGCCTGTGTTGGCTACTTGGCCTGACACTCGGTGCGTTTGTTGTGCCCCATGACGCGCAGCAATAGACCGTTTTTTACTCTCAAGGCCCACGATGGTGGTCATCGTTTTGACGTCTGATGACTTGTTCCAGTCCAACAACAACTGAGTATAACCCTCATGATGTTTCTCTGGAATAACAGGACCATCAACAAACGTCACAAAGTGGTTTTCAATTATTCCAACCAGCGTTGGGAAAGCCTGTTGAAAATCTTCATTAGCAAAAAAACCTTGAAACGATTGCTGCGTTGTCGCCGTGCCAAACGTGATAAAGTCAACGGCTCTTTCCGGGTTACTGGTGTGGTCAACTTTATACACATCAAGCGTCATGCCGTGAGCTGTCATAATAGGTTTTATGGTGCTTATATAATTGTGAAATGCCTCAATATTGGCAGCTTTATTATCAGCTTTAAGCGTATTAAAGCCGATATAGCTGACTTGCGGGGCGTCACTCTCTTGATCAGCATCATGCTGAGCAGAGACTGAAACACTAAGGAGAAAACACACGAACGATAAAAACACCTTTTTCATTGCAATACCTCCAACAATGATTCCAAAGGCAATTTATGTCATCGTTGGTTTCCGATTAGATACCCCGAAAGAGGGTGAGCCAATGAAATAGCAGGTTGAACCGACTATGAGCGTGGGCGAATCTTCTTGAGAATGCCGCTATAGGTAAGAATTGTTGTATCACCGGAGAAAATCTTGCCGCGAACAAACAACAACGACCCTGTAGCTTTTGTGACTTCGCCTGTTGATTCAATCAACGCGCCCTCCTCTCCGGCGGAGACAAACTCGCTACTAAAACCAACCGTTACAGCCATGCCCTCCAGGTGGTCTTTTGCAATAACAAACATCGCAAAGTCAGCAAAGCTCATGAGAAGGCCGCCGTGCAAATTGCCTCCACCGTTCAAGTGGCGGCTTTCTGAGACAAACGCACTGATATATTGACCGTCTTCCTGTTTTTTGAAGTAAAACGGCCCAATCATATCCTCGAACGCATCAACATTGCCCCAAGTACGGTAGCCTTGCTTCTCAAGGTCTTCATTCGTGGCAGACATAAACTCTCCAAACAGATTAATTTAGCGAGAGGATTGTTCCCTCAATTCCTCGGACACCTTTATCATCTGCAATATAGTACGCAACCAATATCCGTCCATCTGCCAATAAACAGGCAGACGGATACCCAGTATCCATACTGGGACTATCGTCACGAATAATAATTTCCTCCGCTGCCTCCAATCCGTCGAAACTTGACGCCACTCGCGCACGGACACCCATGGGCTCGTGGCGGAATCCGTAAACGAGAAACAGCCTACCATCAGGCAACACCAGCGGATCGTAGGGGTGTCCAACAATTTCCAGTGTTTTAGGATCACGGAACGTTTGCCCGTCTTTTGATCGAGATACCACAAGACGGTCACCGTTGTTTCGTGTTCGGTGAAACACAGATACCTCCCCATTCGGCCACGCAGCAATTGAAGGCTCCTGTAGGTCAACACCTTCCATCGCAAGATTTTGCGACAACCTTTTCCAGGTTTCACCCACGTTCCCTGACGTAAAAAAACTGGTTTGTTGGTTGCCTGTTACACCTCCACCCGCTGCATACCCTGCAAGCAACAGGCTTCCGTCTTGCATTTCAACCATACGTCCTCTTAGAGCAACCGCACCCGATGAAAACGGGCCGCCAGCTACATTTCCTGCGCCGTCAACAGGCAGATCAATATAGTCTGACCAAGTATGACCGTGATCATCGCTGTACCGAATATAGGAGCCCCAAAAAAAGTACCCAGCGCCCAGGCGCTCCCCTCGCACCACGCTTCGGCCCGCGCCTTCCATCTTTTCAGCTATCGAATGGGGCACCGGATACCAAAGAAATCCATGCTGCAACAAACGACCACTGGAATGTAGGAATAAATTAGCATCCTGATCAGCGGCTTCAGCGTGCATTGGCATGCTAATCGCGGCGCTCTTTGGCTTCAGTTCGGCATCAAAGCGCCTTAAAGCAATATGAGACCGAAAATGGACATGATCTACGGAATTTAATTCTTTCTCGGTATTTTTGCCGAAAAGCCAGCGATGGTCTGGTGCGCGTCGAAACGCTAACAAGATTTCGCCGTTCGGCAGCCTTTCCACACTCGGAAAGGCGGAAAAAAAGCGCTCTGAGCGGTACAAAACCAAATGATCGTCTATATCAATTGTCATTCCATACACCATTTGGTCGCAAACCTGTTGCTTGTCGTCGGTTTCAACAACACTCTATACGAGGTTTTTTATTTATGGCTTCGCCTTGACGTAGCCTTATATCAGTCGCACCTTTAACAAAAGAGTAACAGCCGGGCAGAACTGTACCGGCCGCAAGTTAGATTTCGGAGTTTTCAGTCATGAAGGGTTTATGGAAAATCATTAAGGCAATGGGCAATTTTGTCATCGGCCTCGGCGGATTCACCATTGGAGTTCTGGTTATCGTTGGCCTGAGCATTATTGTTCTGGCCCGCAACCCCCAACAACTGCCCAGCGTGCCCGATGGCGCGGTTCTGGTTTTGTGGCCGGAAGGACAAATTGTTGAAATTACTGAGCTGCCGGACCCTTATGCTGCCCTATACGACGAGTTTAGTCGTCAACCGGCTCAAACAAGCATCCATGACATAACAACTGCCTTGAAGCGGGCAAAGAACGATGACCGGATAAGCGCTCTGGCATTGGTAACCGACAGTATGGCCAGTGCTGCGCCCAGTCATATGCATACCATCGCAGCAGCGGTTCGGGACTTCAAATCCAGCGGCAAGAAGGTATTTGCGGTATCTTCTAGCTACAGCCAGTCTGACTATATGATTGCCGCTGAAGCAGACAAAATCTACATGAACTCCCAAGGTAATGTCTTGCTCACCGGTTATGCCAGTTATCCGATGTTTTATCGAAGCCTGCTCGAAAAAATTGGTGCAACCGTGAATGTGTTCCGCGTCGGTACCTTCAAATCTGCGGTAGAACCCTACATTCGCGATGACATGTCTGAGGCCGCCAAGGAAGCTAACAGCGAATTTTTGGGAACGCTCTGGGACCAGTATCAAGCATCTGTAAATCAAGCGCGAGGCTTTGATGCAGGGAAAATTTCCAATGACATTGAAACTATTTCTGGCCAGCTCAATGAAGCTGGCGGTGATTTCGCCCAATTGGCATTAAACACCGGTTTGATTGACGAATTGGCGCCTAGAGCAAAATGGCGTCAAGACCTAATGCAGCAATACGGCAGCAGTTCATTCGGCAACTCATTCAACCAAATAGACTTTCAGTCATACCTGGCAGCAACAAACAGAAGTAACAATAACCGCAATCAAATTGCCGTTATTACCGCCCAGGGCGAAATTGTCATGGGTGATGGTCCTGTTTCCGTGGCCGCCGCAGAAACCCTTGTTGGCTATATCAGGAGTGCCAGAAACAGCACAAACACAGCGGCCATAGTGCTGCGTGTAGACAGCCCCGGAGGCTCTTCCTTCGCATCAGAGCTCATTCGTCAGGAACTGCTGGCGGCACAGGAGCAAGGCCTTAAGGTGATTGCGTCTTTCGGGCCGGTCGCTGCTTCTGGCGGTTACTGGGTCGCAGCAACAGCTGACGAAATATGGGCTGCACCAAGCTCCATCACCGGGTCAATTGGTATATTCGGCATCGTCCCGACATATGAAAACACCCTCGACAAAATTGGTGTCAGCACTGACGGCGTGGGTACGACTCCGCTTGCGGGCGCATTTAACGTTACCCGGCCACTCAGCGACCTGACCAAGGATGTGATCCAGCAAAGCATTGAATCTGGCTACAGTCAGTTTCTGTCTTTAGTTGCCGGTGCCCGCAACATGACTGTCGAAGACGTGGATAAAATCGCGCAAGGCCGCGTTTGGGTTGGGTCAAAAGCCAAAGAGCTCGGTCTGGTCGACCATTTAGGCGGATTTGACGATGCAGTGGCCGCTGCTGCACGCGCGGCCGGCGTGGAAGGCAACCATTCGGTGGTATTCTACCGCGAGCAACCTAATCAGTTTGATCAAATGATCGCCAATTTTCTCAACTCTTCAATCGGCAGCGGCACATTGAAACGTTTCGACACTCCTGCCCCGTCTCCAGTTATAAAGGCTGCTTTGAATATATTGGATGACAGCAAATTCTTATCAAATCTGAATGACCCAATGGGGCGGTATCTGATTTGTTTTGAATGTAAAGTAAGGTAACCATCATGACTGAACAGAAGCTAAACAGCATCACCGACGACGAGTGGCGTGAGAAGCTGACCCCGGAGCAATATGCCGTTTGCCGCTGTGGCGGGACCGAACCCGCCTTCACAGGAAAATACTGGAACACCAAAACCGCAGGCGTTTACAACTGCGCAGGTTGTGGCGCTGATCTATTCACTAGCGAAACCAAATATGATAGTGGTTCGGGATGGCCCAGTTTTTGGGCACCTTTATCCCCTGAAAATATCAAAGAAACTGTGGACCGGAGTATGGGGATGGTGCGCACGGAAATCACATGCTCTAAATGTGATAGTCATTTGGGTCATGTATTCCCTGATGGGCCGCAACCGACCGGGCTTCGCTACTGCCTAAACTCAGCTTCGCTTGACTTGAAAACGACCGATTAGCAGTTGCGTTGCACATTTTGCAACGCCAAGTCGCAACGCTTAGCTCTACACCATAGTCACTGTGAACATTATGTTCCTATTATTGAATTTAACGGGAGCAGTAAAATGACACAGGCAGCATCAACCATTCTTAGCATCAACAGCAGTGGCCGCACAGCGCAGTCCAGCACCAGAAAACTTTCCGACGAACTTATAACCACCCTCAATCCCCAGGCTAGGGTCGTTGAGCGTGATGTAGCTAACGGCATTCCTTTCGTTGATGAAGACTGGATTAACGCTAATTTCACCGCCGAGGAAGATCGAACTGAAAGTCACCGACAAAAACTTGCCTATTCGGACAGTTTGGTGAAAGAGCTTCAAGATGCCGACACAATTGTCATCGGGCTCCCCATATACAACTTCGGCATACCCGCAAGCCTCAAGGCATGGGTTGATATGATTGCCCGTGCTCGACTTACCTTCAAATACACCGCTAACGGCCCTGAAGGCCTGTTAACCGGTAAACGTGCATATATGGTGGTTGCCTCTGGCGGCACTCCGATTGGCAGTGACATTGATTTTGCCACAAGCTACATGCGGCAAGCACTGAAGTTTGTTGGCATTACAGATGTAACAATCATTAATGCAGGCGAATCTGGCAAAGGCGCAGATATAGCGATAGCACGGGCAAGAAAGCAGCTTGCAGCAATTGCTGCATGACAGTTGCTATCTATTACGGTGCTGATTCAACGGGAGCCAATGCCCTCGCCTCCTCAAGGTCGTTGGCTTCCTGAATAAGCCCCCAAAGCTCGTTCAAACTGGAATCAGTTATGCCCAAAAACATGACAATCGTCATAGTAATCATCATAATCGCGAAGTAACTAACCCAAATAAAGCCAGCTTTTAAAAAGGCCCTAATCCAGCCTTGGTCCTGGCCGATCTTTAGCGCAATGATCAAGTAAAGCGATGTACCCCACCAGAATATAGTGAATGCATTTTCACCGCCAACCACAGGAACGATGAATGCAAAGACAGTCATCATAACAAACAGGAAGCTATGAAAATGCAGAGCAAAAACAAGCTGGTTTAAATAGTAACGGCGCTTTCCCCAATGAGTGATCCTCAGAATCCCTGCGAATACAGGCATTAGAATCACCAGTGCCCACGGCAGCCATTCGTTGAAAAGCTTGTTAAATTCTCTCGGAGACCTAAGCCCCTCCATAAAACCTTCCGTGGCTTTTTTGGCAATTTCCGGCGTGTTAGGGTCTTGCAGAACAAAATCGATGTCTTCCTGCTTAATTCCCTCGCGTTCCTCGTTAGTATCGCGGACAAACATCTCAATATCGAAATTATACGGCAAGTCGCCCAAGCTGAAGCCGGGTTGACCGCCGCCTGCACTGGTAATTGTCTGCACCGCGCCAGCATCAAGCGAAAGTATTGCCTGCAGGGCCCCGCGTGAACCTGGTGCCAAATTGCTGTTGGGGTCATCCAAAAGGCCGCGAATTCGATTTCTTGCCAATTCAATATCAGGTGCACCATTGTCGTCAGTGGCCACGACTTCTTCTGCAATGGAGGCTAGCAGGCTTTGTAACTGCTCTGAATCGGCACCACTTGCTACCTCAATTTGCTCAACAGCCTCCAGTATTTGTAAAATCTGCTCTGCAGCCCGCTGACTTTGTTGAGCCGATATTGCCTCTGTCTGCCCCTTGATTTGAGCCGCCAGCTTCTCCGCATCTGGTCTGCCATCAATTTTCAACTCAAGTTCAGGCATATCCGGTACTGCCGGGCTTTCTTCACTTTCAGGATCAACGGGCACACCAATTTCATTCCGGATTTTTTCACGCGCTTCCTCAGCTGCTTCCCGTGCCTGCTCAACACCGGCAAGCTGTTCTTCCAGTCTTGCTTCAAAGGCTTCGCGCGCAGCAACCTGCTCTGCCTTGGGTTCTACGTGAATATCTATAATCAGGATATTTGCAGCACTTATCACCGCAAAGAAAACAAACAACAAAACAACATAAAGTCGAAACGGCGGCAGGAAGCGCGCACGTTTGCCTTCCATAAATGCACGGGAAAGACCCCCCGGGATCAAAACCAGCATAAAGATGGTTTTGATTATTTTGCTGTCCGTGTCAAAAATAGCGTCAAAAAGTTCGCGAAAGAACGTCCAGATGGGGCGGCGCAGATCATCATCCCGTTGCCCACATATATGACAAAAAGGCCCGGTCAGCGGTGCGCGGCAGTTATTGCATCTTATACCGTCGCCGCGTGTATCTTCTTCAATCGAAACATATCGCTGCAGCTGCGCCCGTTCCTTACGAAGCCTGCGCCGTTTTAGTGCAATCGACCATTTGCGAAAATATTTTAGCATAACGCCCCTCTAACGCCTTTATAGCAAAAGGCTTTTCTGTAAGCTAGAGGCGCTCAAATTTACTGAGCCGCTAGCACGTGGTCGGCGACGAATGGGTTGGACTGACGTTCCGCCCCAAAAGTTGACAGCGGGCCGTGCCCCGGCACAAAAGTTACGTCATCGCCCAAAGGCCATAGTTTTTGTTGAATGGCATTGAGAAGGGTTTGGGTGTCACCGCGCGGAAAATCTGTTCTGCCAATAGAACCCTTGAACAATACGTCGCCAACAAAAGCAACTCTGTGTGTTCGGTCAAACAGAATAACATGACCGGGCGTATGGCCCGGCGTGTGATACACCTCAAGCTTAACATTGCCGACATCAATGCTGTCACCATCGTTGAGCCACTCGTCCGGTTCACAACATTTAAGGCCTGTCATCCCATACTGCGCTGCATGCTCTTCTATTTGGTCCAGCCAAAATTTATCTTCCTTATGAGGCCCAATGATCGGCAAGTCTAATTTTGCCTTTATGTCCGCCGCTCCCCCGGCATGGTCCAGGTGACCGTGGGTCAATAATAGTTTGGTCAATTTCACACCCAGCTTATCAACTTGAGCCAATAATTTTTCCGGGTCACCCCCTGGGTCGACCAAGGCACCTTCCATAGTTTCGTCGCACCAAATTATGCTGCAGTTTTGCGCAAAATTCGTAACGGGAACAATTTGAGCTTTTAACATTCGGCACTCCTTACACTTCTTAAATGAATGCTAATGCCATGTGCAAACAATGAAAAGATGCTTTCCAAACAATAATAGAAAACCAATTAACTGGTAACTAACGGAGCCTTTTTACTTTGGCTATTTCTTTTGGGCAAGCTGGGCCATCAAACTTGTCAATTGCTTCAAAGTGGCATCCTGCGATTGCATCATACCCTCTAATTTGTCAAGACGACCGTCCACAGCACTGGGGGGTTCTTGCTGCTCACTATCCGGAGTTTTTTTGCCAGAGAGTTCCAGCGGCGACATAGCTTCATGTGCACCACTCATAGAAGCACTTGATACACCTGAATGCGCGAGCGATGTTATTCGTTCGCGGTGCGACGCGTTCAATTTGGTTTCCTCGGCCATACCGTCGGCAACTTCATCAACCGCTTCAAGGTCAAGTTTGTTTAACTCTTCAAGGGCACCGTACAAAAGAAGCCGCCCACACATCCCGTTCAGTTGCCGGGGAATACCACCACTGTTAGTATGAAGCGCCGCCAGCGCATCATCGGTGAATGAAGGATTGTTGTCCCAACCAACCATAAGTAGGCGGTGCATGAGGTACCCAGTCGATTCCTCAGCCGTTAATGGTTTAATTTCGCAAGTGAGACTGACACTATCCGCAAACGGCTTTAGCGAAGGCTCGGAAAAAATTCGGTCCTTAAGGTTGGGCTGACCGATCAGCAAACAATGCATCAGCTGGTTGTCTGTGCCAACAGACATCGCTTCGCGCAACTCCTCAAGTGCAGCGTTGGAAAGATTCTGAGCCTCATCAATAACCAAAACAACCTGCTGCCCTCGGGACTGAACACCCAGCCCGAACTCCTGCAGTTTCTGAATCAGGATATCGGAATCAGCGGCGCGCGCCTCTAAGTCGAATGCCGTCAGCATCGTGACAAGCAAATCCGCTCCGGCAATACGGGTGTTTGACATAATGCCACAAACGTAAGAGCTATTGCCCAACATTTTCTGGATATGCCGCGCGAGTGTGGTTTTGCCTGTACCAATAGCGCCTGTTACCAGAACAATCCCCTCGGGCGTTTTTACGTCCCCTGAAAAAAAATCAATAACTTCATTATGCGACTGTGATTGAAAATAATATTTGGGATCAGGCGTCAGCTGGAATGGGCGCCCCTTCAATTTATAATAGTCATCATACATGCAATTCTATCCCACCCTTGCCCCATAAGGCCATGCAAACCAGATATGCCAATCGAGAATATTACCGCTCATCGCACACTTCAAGATTATACATATTGAAAGGCGATGACCAGCCTTCAAATCTTACTTGCCCTGCCGTACCTTAAAACGAGGATATACGCCCCGAAATAAACGAAGTTATGCCTTTCAAAGTTTATTCAACGGCTCCTGCTCGAATTTTCAAAGTCGTAAAAATCGACATGCTTTCGTAAAGCATTAGGCAAGAATATGAATTTGTTCCAAAACAAAAAAATTAAGAGTAATTTACAGGGTACGCTATATACTGGCGTGGGGGTACTGGGGATGAACACCTAATGTTACGTCAAATTATTATGCCTGCATTGTTGGCAATTATACTCTTGGCTGCGGCGCTGGGCATTACCTTCACCCTGATGGCTCGCAACATGGATGCAGAAAGCATCATCCATGAAAGTAAGCTTCTTGAGGCCGAATTGGCCACAAAACAACAATATCTCGAACAACATGTAGAAACTAATGCCAAATGGGATCTGACTTACCAAAAAACTATACAGTCCCTTGACATAGAATGGTTCGACGCGACCACAGGAAACTTGGTGGACGCTTTTTCTGAAATCGACGCAGTATTATTGATTCAAACTGGCGGTCGCCTGCTATACAGTGCCTATGCCAACGACGATGAAAGCTTGAGTCAACGAAACTACGGGCATTTAGTCAGAACCATACAACGAAACCTCACCACTCGCCTCAATACCACGCAAACACTCCGTGGATATCTGTCTTTTGATGATGGGGTTTATATTATTGGCGCCAGCACTGTCTGGCCTGAAACTGATGAATTGATCGAGCAGGCAATGCTCGAGCGTCAACGTAATATTTTGGTGATACTTGAAAAGCTCGATGATCCCAAGCTTTTGACAATAGAAAAAAAATTGGAACTGGATACCTTGAGATTAGCAAATGACGTGGACCAAAAAGTGGTTCACCTTGCTCTTGGATCCAGCGGATATCTAATCTGGGAACCTAAAACACCGGGGGCAGATTTTATCGCCAGCCTGGCAGTGCCAGTGGCCCTATTCACTGTGTCAATATTGTTAATTTTTACTTTGTTTTGGCGCCGCGCCGATAGATTGGTTCGTTTGTTTCAGCGAACCGATCAAACAAAATCAATTTTTCTTTCTGCAGTGGGGCACGAGCTGAGAACCCCCCTCAACGGCATTACAAGCGGCATCGCTCTCATGCAAAAAGAAAAGCTACCCACCGCACAAAAAGCCTATCTTGATACAATTGAACGTTCTTCTCGAGAACTTGCCGCAAAAGTAACACAGATATTAGACTACACACGCCTGGAAACATCAGAGCTACAGCTGGAACCTGTCTATTTTGACCTTCGAACCGTGCTAGAAGATGTGGTTGATGATATACGTCTTGAAAGCCGCGACTTCGGCCCGTTACTTGCCCTGCATATCCCAACAAATTGCCCAACGAAGACCATTGGCGACTCTAAGCGTATAAAACAGATAGCAACTATCCTTTTGTCAGAGATGTTGAACATCGGAAGCCAGGGCACGATCAGCCTTGCTTTGACGGTTGATAAATCTGACACGACCAACACAAGTTTCCGCCTGCTGGCGTCAACAACTGGAATTGGCTCCCTTCTTTCGCCGCTGGTTTCTGAAACCGATTTGACACGCACTCAAGCAGGGGACGGTACAGTATCGTGGAATCTGGCAACTGCAAGATATCTCGCTGAGGCGATGAGCGGCGACCTATCAATTGTGACTGATCCACAAGGTAGACAACAAATTCATATTCAATTTGTGCTTGGCTCGCGGACACAGCCAGATTTGGACGTCGCCCAGCCAAGCTGCGATGGCCGGCGAGCATTGATCGTTAGCGATGAAACTGGCGATCATTTGGTGCTCGCTGAGTATCTTTCGGACATTGGCTTCATCGTTGAGAATGCTAAGGACGAGCTTGCCGCAATTCGCATCCTCAAGGACCATGAGAGAATTAAATATCTGGTTTTTGTCAGCGAGCTTGTTGGCATGGAAAGCGGCGTAGCCATCGCTCGAAAAATTAAAAAAGCCGTTGGTAAAATTGAAATTGACCTAGTCCTGATGGCCTACAATCCCCAAGCATGCGACACTTCGATGTTGCAAAACCTGGAGGTTGCGAGCCTGTTGCCCCGACCAGTTACCCTCGGTACTCTGCTTCAATTAGTTAAAGGCCTCTATGAGCCCACTTCGCAGCCTCAAGGTAGTTTAATTCAGGAAGGCCAAAATCTGAGTATAAAGAGGACCGAAAAATTACTTGAAGATATGTCCATTTTGATTGTTGAAGACAATCCGGTTAGTCTCAATTTACTCTGTAAAATAATTGCCAAATGGCACTGCAACGTCTCCAGTGCAACTGATGGCGATGAGGCCGTTAAAGCAGCAGCAGACAATCCCTTTGATTGTATTCTAATGGATTACCACATGCCGCGCATGAACGGCGCAAGCGCAACCAGTGCGATCAGAGAGCTGGGTTTGGACGTGCCAATTATTGTGCTTAGCGCTGCGTCTGACCAGAAGGACATTGATGCGTGTATGAACGCAGGCGCAACCGCTTTTGTTGCGAAGCCAGTTGCTACACCCATCTTAAAAAAGAAAATTCTACAAGTTGTGGCAGATCATAACGATGCCCAGTTCAGACAACAACAGGCCTGACACCGCCCTTTGCCAGATTGAAGTCCAACAAGTGCTACTGCAATAATTTGTCTTCTTGAGAAAGATGGCTGGGGCGGCAGGATTCGAACCAAAAACTAAATTTCTTTTAAATACTTGTATTATATCACTTAATTTAGTTCACCTTTTCCCCTGATTATCATTTTGTAATAAACTATGTAATAAAAACTGTACCACAAATTGTAATAAATTCAAATAGTACTGACCATGCAAACTCTTATTGCAATGGCCATTCAGTAAACCGGTTGGGGTTTGATAATTCAGATATAATCAGAACCAGCTTGCGAGACCTTCCCTAAAGCGGCCGTTCATTGGTAGCGGCACCATTTCCGCTTCCGGTCCAAACGCGGTCCTCTAACGATAACTTGATTACTACCTGCTCTTCGCCACAAGCGGACGAACTTCGAAGCTATTTAGGCCAACAC